>ERZ773073.77-NODE-77-length-54082-cov-3.546912_pt1 | contig 54082 bp, 50 predicted proteins | sample MGYA00580616_ERZ773073 | MGnify/ENA primary metagenome ERZ773073 (study PRJEB29015, sample SAMEA2737960) | human oral metagenome | biome: human oral; feature: human-associated habitat; material: dental | place: China | collected 2131 ...
CGGGCTTGATTAACTCGCTGCGCTCAAACAATCAAGCCCTTGATTCCGCCAAGCTGCCCCGCGCCTGCGGCTGCGCCTAAGGGGTTTCTGGGTACTTCGTAGTTACCGAATGCACGAAAGAACATGCCCGGAAACTCGCGTAAATTGGGCGTTTCCGGGCAGGCGCCTCTGGATCCCTTATAAATAAAGGGCTTCAAGGCAGGGGGGGGGTGGAGATGCCCTGTTTACGCGGGTTTGCGGGTATCCCCTCTGAAATGCCCTAAATACGCGGGCTAGCGGGCAGCCTTTTTGCGGCGTCCGGAATTTAGATCCAGCCCAGGGTATTGGCGAAGACGAGCAGGATCGCCAACGGCGCAAGGTAGCGCAATGCGGCCAGCCACAAGGCAGGCAGGGCGGATGCGGCGCTGCTGCCTTCGCGCATGTGCTGGAGTACGTCGGTCTTTTGTTGGCACCAGCCGGTAAAGAGGGCGATGCACAGGGCGCCGACGGGCATGATCCACGCCGTGATCAGGTAGTCCCACAAATCAAAGACGGTCTTGCCGAAGAAAGTCAGCTCTTTCCACGCGCCGAATGACAGCGCGGAAGGAATGCCAACGATAAAGATTGCCGTGCCGATCAGCCAGGTGTGACTGCGACGTTTGCCCTGGTTGTCGCGGATCGAAGAGGCGATCACCGTTTCCAGCATGGCGAACGCGGAGGTCAGGGTCGCAAACGAAACCAGCACCATGAAAACGCCGAACAGCAGCCGGCCAAAAGGAATTTGCATGAAGACGGCGGGCAGCACCACGAAAATCAACCCCGGCCCCTGACCCGGCTCGAAACCGAGGGCAAAAACCGCAGGAAAAATGACCAGACCGGCGAGCAGCGAAATCAGCAAATTGAGCCACATGACGCTGTTGCCGGCGCGGAAAACGTCCTGGTCCCGGCCCAGATACGCCGCGTAAGTGATCATCGCCGAGACGCCGATGCTCAGTGCAAAGAACGCCTGGCCGAGCGCGATCAGCATGGTTTGCGGGTTCAGGTAGCGCCAGTCGGGCTTGAGCAGGAATTCGACGCCTTTCATCGCGCCCGGCAGCGTCAGCGAGCGTACGGCCAGCACGAGAAAAAGGATGAACAACGCCGGCATCAGATACCGGTTGGCTTTTTCGATGCCTTCGGCAATGCCGCCTTGAACGACGGCGATCGTCAGCAGCATGAAAACCGCTTGGTAAGCCAGCGCGTTGGCCGGGCTGGCAATGGTTGCGCCGAACAGCGCCCCAAAATCCGCACCTGGATGTACTGCGCCGCTAAAGGCATGCACCACATAATTAAGCACCCAGCCGCCGACCACGCTGTAAAACGACAGCAGCACAAAGCAGGCCGCAACGCCCATGCGCCCGACCCACGGCCATTGGCTGCCGGGTGCCAGCGTTCTGAATGCATCTACGGCGTTTTTGCCGCTTTTGCGACCGATATAAAATTCGGCCAGCAACACGGGCAGGCCGATCAGCACCGTAAATAACAGGAAGAGCATAAAAAAGACGGCGCCGCCGTTGGTGCCGGCCGTGTAGGGAAATTTCCAGATCGCGCCTAGGCCGATGGCCGAGCCGGCGGCGGACAGAATAAACCCGATTCGGGAAGACCATGAAGTAGATGCAGTAGATGCGGATGTGGACGCGGAAGTTTTCATGGAAGATTTTTATTGTGGATGCGATGTTGAAAGGAACAATCCCTGAACGCTTCCGAATACTGTGCGGAAATCTGGACGAACCAAGGATGCACTCAAGCGAGGGCGAAATTTTAACAAACCCCTCGGAGGCGACCAATTTGGCGCGCTGCGGATAGCATGCCTACAGTTGCGTTAGGTCTAAGTTTTACCCGAAATTATTTTTCTTAAGTCTGAGTTAAGTTTCCGCTGTTAGGATGGCTCCCGTAGAAATGGTCAGTGATCTGCAATCTGCCCGTATTTCATCTTCCCTGTTTCTTTTGTATTTGGTTTTGCAAGGAGAATGTCGATATGACGCCGAAGAATTCCAGAACCTTTAAACGCGGCCTGACGGCCGCCGCCGTCGCCACCGTCGCCGCTTTCTCGATCATGGCGGTTTCGGCATGGCAGGAACGCCCGCTCTGGCCGGCTGAAGCGGCCGCGCCGGCGGCTTCGGCGCTGCCCGATATGAGCGCCATCGTAGAGCGTCACGGCGGCGCGGTGGTCAATATCAGCGTTTCCGGTACGACGAAAACCCAATCGGGGTTTCCGGGCTTCCCCGGCCTTGATCCGGATGACCCGTTCTTTGAATTTTTCCGCCATTTCCGCATTCCGGAGCAACGCGGCGAGCAGCGCATCCGCGGCCAGGGATCGGGCTTCATCATTCGGGAAGACGGCCTTGTCCTGACCAACGCGCACGTGATCGACGGCGCCGACGAAGTGGTCGTCAAGCTGACCGACAAGCGCGAATTCAAGGCAAAAGTCCTTGGCGCGGACAAAACGACCGATGTGGCCGTGCTGCGTATCGAAGGACGTAATTTGCCGACGGTCAAGATCGGTAGTTCGGCAAATACGCGCGTTGGCGAATGGGTGCTGGCGATCGGCTCGCCGTTCGGCTTCGAGAACAGTGCGACGGCGGGCATTATCTCGGCCAAGTCGCGCTCGCTGCCGGACGACAGCTACGTACCTTTCATCCAGACCGATGTGGCCGTGAATCCGGGCAACTCCGGCGGCCCGCTGTTCAATATGGCCGGGGAGGTGATCGGCATCAACTCGCAGATTTACAGCCGGTCCGGCGGTTATCAGGGGTTGTCGTTTGCCATTCCGATCGATGTGGCGATGAGTATCCAGGAACAGATCGTCAAACACGGTAAAGTGCAGCGCGGAAAGCTGGGCGTCACGATTCAGGACGTCAACCAGTCGCTCGCCGAATCCTTTGGCCTGAACAAACCGGCCGGCGCCCTCATTGCTTCGGTCGAAAACGGGAGTCCGGCCGCCAAGGCCGGGCTGGAAGCAGGCGACGTGATTTTGTCGATCAACGGCAAGGAAATCGTTTCATCGAACGAATTGCCGCCGTTGGTCGCTGCCGCCCGTCCGGGAGATACGGTCAAGCTGCAAGTCTGGCGTAAGGGCGGATCGCGCGAAATGTCGGTCAAGGTCGGCGGCCAGCAAAATGAGAAATCGGCCGGCGCCGGCAACAAGGATTCTTCCGAAGCGGCTAGCCGTCTGGGCGTAACGGCGCGCGCACTGAGCGGCGAAGAGCGCCGGCAGCTCGAACTGCGCGGTGGACTGCTGGTTGAAAATGCCCAGGGGGCGGCGGCGCGGGCAGGCATTCGCCGCGGCGATGTCATCCTCTCGGTTAACGGTGAGGCGGTATCGACGCCTGATCAGCTGCGCGGCATCATTGCCAAGGCGGGTAAGCGCGTGGCGCTGCTTGTCCAGCGTGAAAGCGTGCGGCTCTTTGTTCCGGTCGATCTGAAATGAGCTGAAATTCAGGCTTTTCATGGCGCCTGAACGCGTTTTCAGGTGCAGCGCCAATGGGTAGCGATACAGGCCGGGCAGACTTGCCCGGCCTGTTGCCGTATGGCCGGCAGCGGCCAGGGGAAAAGCGCCTGCGGTATGCCGGGGAATGCTAGACTCCGCCCGTCTTTGCTTTTATCACGCGCGAGAAAATCCAATGGCTGGCAATACGTTCGGAACCCTGTTTACCGTCACTTCTTTTGGTGAATCGCATGGCCCGGCGATCGGGTGCATCATCGATGGCTGCCCGCCCGGACTGGCGCTGGATAAGGCCGATATCCAGACCGAACTGGATCGCCGCAGACCGGGGACTTCGCGCCATGTAACGCAGCGGCGTGAGCCGGATACAGTGGAAATTCTTTCCGGCGTCTTTGACGGGCTGACGACCGGCACGCCGATTGCCCTGCTGATCCGCAACCAGGATCAGCGCAGCAAGGATTACGCCAATCTTGCCGAGACTTTCCGGCCGGGACATGCCGACTACACCTATACGCAGAAATACGGCTTCCGTGACTATCGCGGCGGCGGCCGGGCCTCGGCGCGCGAGACGGCGGTGCGCGTAGCTGCGGGGGCTGTAGCGAGCAAGTGGCTGAAGGCGCGCTACGGCGTGTGCATCCGGGGATGGCTGAGCCAGCTAGGTGAAATCGAGATTCCTTTTGTCGATGCACTGGAAATTGGTAATAACCCGTTCTTTGCACCGAATGCATCGTGCGTCCCGCAACTGGAAGCGTATATGGATGCGCTGCGCCAATCAGGCGATTCGGCGGGCGCAAAAATCTGCGTGACAGCCCACGGGGTGCCGCCAGGCTGGGGCGCGCCGGTGTTCGATCGGCTCGATGCCGATATTGCTTACGCGATGATGGGCATCAATGCCGTCAAAGGCGTCGAAATCGGTGCGGGATTTGCTGCCGTGACGCAGAAAGGTTCGGAACACGGCGATGAAATGACGCCCGCCGGTTTTCTCTCCAATCACGCGGGCGGCGTATTGGGCGGTATTTCGACCGGGCAGGACATTCGTGTCAATCTGGCCGTCAAGCCTACGTCAAGCATCCGCCTGCCACGCCGTTCGATCAATCTGGCCGGGCAGCCAGTGATGGTCGAAACGCAGGGTCGCCACGACCCGTGTGTTGGCATCCGCGCCGTACCCGTAGCCGAGGCCATGCTTGCGCTCGTACTCATTGATCATGCGTTGCGGCATCGCGGACAATGTGCCGATGTGGTTTGCCAAACGCCAAAAATTGGCGCGGCGCTGGCTCATCCGGAGCCTCCGGCATAAAACTATACGCATACGGGATCCTGCCGGGTTTGCGGAAACAGAAAACATCGAGCGAACAGGGCAACAGGGCAAACGATCCGGAAAGATCCGTTGTGGTATTGCACGTTGCGGGGCGGCAACCCCCCGGATTTGCTGACAGTCATAGGCGTCCATGCGATAATCTTCGCTCCTCGCGGCGAGGTTCAGCGGCGGCTTGGCTTCGTCATTTTGTAGGTTTGCGGGTAGTTGATTGATGCCGAAAAGTTTGTACGAAAAATTGTGGGAAAGCCATGTCGTCCATGAAGAGCAAGACGGCACGGCGCTGATTTATATTGACCGTCATCTGGTGCATGAGGTGACGAGTCCGCAGGCCTTCGAGGGACTTAAGCTAGCTGGACGCAGACCATGGCGTGTTTCTTCGATCGTGGCGACTGCTGATCACAATACGCCGACGGATCATTGGGAATGCGGTATCGAGGACCCTGTGTCGCGTTTGCAGGTCGAAACGCTCGATACGAATATTCACGAAACGGGCGCGCTGGCCTATTTCCCTTTCAAGGACCGGCGGCAAGGTGTAATTCACGTGATCGGCCCGGAAAACGGCACCATCCTGCCGGGGATGACGGTCGTGTGTGGTGATTCGCATACCAGCACGCACGGCGCATTCGCCTGCATGGCACTGGGTATCGGCACTTCGGAGGTCGAGCATGTGCTGGCGACGCAGTGTTTGCTGCAAAAAAAGTCAAAGACGCTGTTGATTCGTGTCAATGGTCGGTTGGGCAGGGGGGTAACGGCCAAGGATATTGCTCTGGCGGTGATTGGCCGCATCGGCACGGCGGGGGGAACGGGCTACGCTATTGAGTTTGCTGGCAGCGCCGTGCGCAGCTTGTCGATGGAAGGGCGCATGACCCTGTGCAATATGGCGATTGAGGCCGGCGCGCGGATGGGCTTCGTCGGCGTCGATGAGGTGACGATCGACTACCTGAAGGGGCGCGACTTCGCGCCGAAAGGCGGGTTGTGGGATGCTGCCGTCGCTTACTGGCGGACATTGCATAGCGATGAAGGGGCGCATTTTGACCGCATCGTCGAGTTGTGCGGTGAAGACATCCAGCCGCAGGTGACGTGGGGAACTTCGCCGGAAATGGTTGTCCCGGTGGGCGGTAAGGTGCCCGATCCAGCGCGGGAAAGCGACCCGATTCGGCGTGAGGCTATTGAACGCGCCTTGCAGTACATGGGGCTGAACCCCAACATGCCGGTTGATGCGATTTCAGTAGACAAGATTTTCATCGGTTCCTGCACCAATTCGCGCATCGAAGATTTGCGTGCGGCAGCGCAGGTGTTGAAAGGGCGAAAAATTGCCGCCAACATCAAGCAAGCGCTGGCAGTGCCCGGTTCCGGGCTGGTGCGTGAGCAGGCCGAGCGAGAGGGGTTAGATCGAGTGTTTATCGAAGCGGGTTTCGAGTGGCGCCAGCCGGGCTGCTCGATGTGCCTGGCGATGAATGCTGATCGGCTATTGCCGGGCGAGCGCTGTGCCTCGACCTCGAACCGAAATTTCGAAGGCCGTCAGGGCGCGGGCAGCCGTACGCATCTGGTAAGCCCGGCAATGGCAGCAGCAGCGGCGATTGCCGGTCATTTCGTCGATGTTCGTAATTTATTGCAAGGAGACTGATATGAAAAAAATCGTAAGCGTGCTTACTATCCTGGCGTCCCTGATGGCGCTTTCCGCCTGTAATACGGTACAGGGTGTTGGACGGGATATCGAACGCGGTGGACAGGCTATCGAACGTGCGGCGCGATAAGCGCAAAACCCGGTCATGGAGAAATTCGATCGCCTGGAAGGCTTGGTGGCGCCGCTCGACCGCGTCAACGTCGATACCGACGCCATCATCCCCAAGCAGTTTTTGAAGTCGATCAAACGCTCAGGGTTTGGCCCAAATCTGTTTGATGAATGGCGCTATATGGATGTCGGTCAGCCGGGGGAGGATTGCACTCAACGTCCCCAGAACCCTGATTTTGTGCTCAACCAGCCGCGCTACCAGGGCGCGACGATTCTGCTCACGCGCAAGAATTTCGGTTGTGGCAGTTCGCGTGAGCATGCGCCCTGGGCTTTGCTTGACTACGGTTTTCGCGTCATTCTGGCCGAGAGTTTTGCCGACATTTTTTTCAACAACTGTTTCAAGAATGGCATTTTGCCGATTACGCAGCCGGCCGAAGAAATTGAGGCCCTGTTCCGGGAGGTGGAAGCTACGCCCGGTTTCCGGCTGACGGTCGATTTACCATCCCAGACCGTGGTGCGCCCGGATGGACGTGTACTCCGTTTCGATATCGACCCCTTCCGCAAGGAATGCCTGCTCAACGGCTGGGATGATATCGGCCTGACATTGCGCCATGCCGACAAAATCCGTGCATTTGAGGAACGCCGGCGCGCCAGTCAGCCATGGCTGTTTGCATGATGGTCAAAGAAAAGACGCAAAATAAAAGGAAACGCGAGTGAAAATCTGTGTTCTACCGGGTGATGGCATTGGTATTGAGATTACAGCGCAGGCCGTGCGTGTGCTCGAAGCGCTTGGCCTGGGCTTTGAAATAGAACAGGCGCTGCTGGGGGGCTGTGCGGTAGACGCGACGGGGGATCCTTATCCGGAAGCGACACAAAAGCTGGCGCAGGCCGCCGATGCTGTGTTACTTGGCGCCGTTGGCGGGCCGAAATGGGACGGGTTGCCGCGTGAACAGCGGCCGGAACGCGGATTGCTCGGTATTCGCAAGCAGCTTGGTTTGTTTGCCAATCTCCGACCTGCAGTGCTGTATCCTGAATTGTCGAATGCTTCGACACTCAAGCCGGAAGTCGTATCAGGGTTAGATATTCTGATCGTGCGCGAATTGACGGGCGATATCTATTTCGGCCAGCCGCGCGGTATTGAATTGCGCTCGATTGATAACGTACAGCAGCGCTATGGCTACAACACCATGCATTACGACGAAGGAGAAGTCCGTCGTATTGGCCGCGTGGCTTTCGAAGCGGCGTGCAAGCGCGGCAAGCGACTGTGTTCAGTCGACAAAATGAACGTGCTGGAGACGACGCAACTTTGGCGCGATGTAATGAATGAACTGGCGCCCGAGTATCCGGAGGTGACGCTGACGCACATGCTGGTCGACAATTGCGCCATGCAATTGGTGCGTGCGCCGAAGCAGTTTGATGTGATCGTCACCGGCAATATGTTCGGTGACATTCTGTCGGATGAAGCGTCGATGTTGACGGGTTCCATCGGTATGTTGCCTTCGGCTTCGCTGGATGCGAACAATAAAGGGTTGTACGAACCGAGTCACGGCTCGGCGCCCGATATTGCGGGCAAAAACCTCGCCAATCCACTGGCGACAATTCTGTCGGCGGCGATGATGCTGCGTTATACCTTCGCTCTGGAAGAGGCTGCCCAACGTGTCGAAACGGCAGTCAAAAAAGTGTTGGCGCAAGGCTATCGTACAAGCGATATCTATGAACCGGGAACCCAAAAGTTGGGCACAAGGGAAATGGGTGAGGCAGTGTTGAAAAATCTGTAAGAAACGCGATGAGGCAATCCGGATTTGCTTGTATTTTGATTTTTTGTTTTTACGATTTCTACGATTTTTAGGTTAAGGAATGGCAATGAAAAAAGTCGGTCTGGTTGGGTGGCGCGGCATGGTGGGATCGGTGCTGATGCAGCGCATGGTGGAAGAGGGTGATTTTGCCCATATTGACCCAGTGTATTTTTCAACTTCTTCGGCAGGCAGCAAGGCCCCATCGCTGGGCGGTAAGGATGGTGGTGTGTTGCAAGATGCAATGTCCGTTGAAACGCTCAAAAAAATGGACATTATTGTTACCTGCCAAGGCGGCGATTACACCAAGGAGATCTTTCCAAAGCTCAGGGCAGCGGGCTGGAATGGTCACTGGATCGATGCGGCATCGACACTGCGTATGGACAAGGAGGCAGTGATTGTCCTTGACCCAGTCAATTTACACGTCATCAAAGATGCGCTGGCTAAAGGGGGGAAGAACTGGATTGGTGGTAATTGTACGGTTTCGCTGATGCTGATGGGCTTGGGAGGATTGTTCCGCCAAGGCCTCATCGAATGGGTGTCGGCAATGACCTATCAGGCAGCCTCCGGCGCGGGCGCGCAAAATATGCGCGAGCTGCTCGAACAGATGGGGGCGCTACATGAGGCAGTCAAAACGGAGTTGTCCAATCCTGCTTCGGCGATTCTTGATATTGATCGCAAGGTGGCTGAAACGATGCGCTCCCCCACTTTCCCAACCAAAAATTTCCGCAATACGGCATTGGCTGGCAGCCTGATTCCCTGGATCGACGTAGCTTACGAACATGGACAGTCGAAAGAAGAGTGGAAGGGTGGTGCCGAATGCAACAAGATTCTTGGACTGCCACCGTTCCGTTCGCCCGGCAGCATTCCGGTGGATGGGCTATGCGTGCGTATTGGTGCAATGCGTTGCCATTCGCAGGGGCTAACGATCAAACTCAAAAATGATGCGCCAGTCGATGAACTTGCTGACATCATTGCCAAAAGCAATCAATGGGCCAAGGTTGTCCCCAACGAGCGCGAACTGAGCGAACGCGAACTGACACCTGCCGCCGTGACGGGCACGTTGACCGTGCCGGTCGGCCGTTTGCACAAGCTGGCGATGGGGCCGGAATACCTTGGGGCTTTTACGGTGGGCGACCAATTGCTCTGGGGGGCCTCCGAACCTTTACGCCGAATGCTGCGCATCTTGCTCGACTGAAACCTGCCCGATTCAATGCCGTTGTGTTGTCGATATGACAAAATCGGGGCTTATGCCCTGATTTTTTTACAACGTTCTTAAGTTTAGAAGCATGTTTAGCTTGCATGCCTAACTCCATGATGTTAATTTAATATTTCCAATAAAAGAAGTTCAGGGTGTGCCGTGAAAAATAATTCTTGTGGATTTACTAAGCCCTTAGGCTTGCGTGTGTCGGTTGCCGCTGTTGCGTCCAGCTTGGCGTTTTTGGCAATTCCGGGACAAGTTTCTGCTGCAGGACTGGGAAAAGTAGTCGTCTTTTCAGCGCTAGGACAGCCTCTGCGTGCGGAAATCGAAGTCAATGCAACGGCGGCAGAGTTGTCCGGCATGCGCGCGCAGCTGGCTTCGCAAGAGGCGTTTAAACAGGCGGGGCTCGACTACACGACATCGTTGCGCGGGATCACATTTACGCTCGACAGACGAGCCGGTAAAAAACCAGTGATCCGGGTTGCTTCGGATACACCGATTAGCGAACCATTGGTTGATGTGTTGGTTGAACTGAATTGGCCGACAGGTCGCTTGGTGCGTGAATATACGTTCTTGCTTGATCCGCCTGAGGTTGCACTTAAAAATACACGGGTTGCGACTGTGCCAGTCGTATCTGCAACATCCTCGCCAAGGCAGTCCACGGTAACTTCTTCTTCATCTTCCTCGATTTCGGAAGAGACTCGTGCGCGTGCCATGGCGGCAGTGCAAGGGCAAGGATATGCGCGCATTGCCAGCGGCAGTCAGGCGTCGGCGCCAGCAATGTCCGTCAAAACAAGGACAGCAAGCGCTCCTGCAGCCAATACTAGCGGTGCTGGCGGCGATACTTATGTCGTCAAACAGGGCGACACCCTCCACAAGATTGCTGGAGAGACTCGCCCAGATGGCGTGACATTGGAGCAAATGTTGATTGGTCTGTTGCGTGCCAACCAGCAGGCGTTTGGCGGTGGCAACATGAATCGTCTGAAGACAGGAAAAACTTTGACGATTCCTGACAAGGGTACTGTTGAATCGATTTCACCTAGAGAAGCAAGAAGAATCGTCGCTACACAGACGGCTGAATGGCATGCCTATCGCAGCAGGCTGGCGTCTATTGCGGCAAAATCACCTGCTGCGGATAGCGAGGCGCGTCAGGGCGTCGCCGGCAAGATTACGGCAAAAGTCGAAGATAGATTCCCAGAACCGGGAGAATCCGGGGATCAGGTCAAAGTATCCGGGTCTGGGGCCGGGAAGTCTGGTCGAGGTCAGACTGCCGGGAGAGAGGATGCCATTGCACGGGATAAAGCGCTCAAAGAGGCGAATGAACGTGTAGCAATGCTGGAGCAGAATGTTGCTAAATTGCAGCAATTGCTTGAACTGAAAGATCAAACACTTGCCGAGTTGCAGAAACAGGCCGATACAACTCAAGGAAAGAGTGCGGCACCCGCTTCTGAACCGACACGCCCGGCAGTTGTTGAGCCACCTAAACCCGCCCTTGAATCTTCCGCAGCTCCTACTTTGCTGGCCGCTGGCTCGGCGGAACCACCAATTGATGCTGCACAGTCGCCGACAACTCCAACAGTTCCGGCTAGTCAGCCAGAAACACAGGCACAAACAGCCGTCCCATCAGCAGAGGCTCAGCCTGCGGCAGAGGAGCCACCCGCGCCCAAGCGCCCGGTAACGCCATCTCAACCACCGGCACCGGAACCGGGTTTTTTTGAATCTTTGCTGGAAGATCCAATGCTTCTGGCTGGTGGTGGCGGGATCCTGGCATTGTTATTAGGGGGGTGGTTGTTTCTACGCTACCGGAAATCGAATAATTCCGGGCAGTCGTCGTTGGACCCTTTGAGTCTGTCGACCCCATCTGTCAGCGGCAGCAACCTGACGGCTAATTCTGTATTTCGTAACACCGGTGGGCAAAGTGTCGATACCTCGCATACTTCGCAAACTGATTTTAGCCAGGCCAGTCCTGGCAGTATCGACACCGAAGAAGTTGATCCGGTAGAGGAAGCCGATGTTTACATGGCTTATGGGCGTGATGCGCAGGCAGAGGAAATCCTTCTTGAAGCCAAGCGCAAAGAACCCTTTCCAACGGCCATCAATTTGAAGTTGCTGGAGATTTATGCCAATCGTAAAGATGCAAAACAGGTCGATGCGGTGGCGAAGGAATTATATGCCGCCACTGGCGGTAGAGGGGCGGATTGGGAGAAGGCGGTAACGATTGGTCAGCGCTTTGCACCGGAGAATCCGTTATTTGGGGGGGGGGCATCAAATTCCGCCGCGTCGATGGCATCAGGAGATCCCGTTACCGCTACGCCAAGAACCCCGCCGGCAGGGAACGCCTCATTGCAACAGGCTACGGCAGCAGCGGCCTCTTCGATATCAAGTGGTAGTGCGAATATAAAATCCGAGGCATCGTCATCACTATTTGAAACGACGCTTGATATGAGCAGTCTGGACTTCGATCTTGGTGCAGGGAAGACGGATGCGGCCGGGCAAGCAGCAGCCTCTGCGACGAGAACGCAAGCTTTGGATTTCAGCCTGGATGCATCGCCTGCAACTGCATCGCAAGCTCAGCCCCAGCCTGCGGCGAAGGAATCATTATCGACATCTTCTGTACTTGACTTTAGTTTGCCTGAGTCAGGAACGGATCAGACACCTGCACCTAAAGCCGATGCGACGGCACCTCTGGCTAACGACCTTGAGTTTGATGTTGATCTAACGGCATCAACTTTCTTGGGCAACCAAATGCCACGACCGGATTCTGACGTTGCTTCCCGAGCTGCGTCACCCAAGACATCGCCGATCGACATGAGTTCGATAGACCTTAATCTTGAAGCGACACAGCCCGTTGCACGAGTCATGGGTGATGGGGCAACGCAATCGGCTGCAGTCGTCAATCCAGAGTCAGGCGTTGGGATGAATGAAGATGTGTCGACCAAGCTTGACTTAGCCAAAGCCTACGAAGAGATGGGTGATGTCGATGGTGCACGTGAATTACTGCGAGAAGTGGCCAAGGAGGGCAATTCCGAGCAGCGCGAGAAAGCCAATGAACTTTTGGCTCGACTCGGCAATTAATACCTCCGGCGAGAGGTAAAATACAGCCGCAATCCGTTTGGATTGCGGCTTTTTTCTTTGGGAAGCGCTGAAGATAAATAGGTCGAATACTAGACGAACCTAGACACTGTTATAGCCAGTGAAGTTAATTTTTCATATAAGACAGCGATCCAAAGACAGTATAAGAACTACGGCAAGGACAAACACATGCCATATGAAAAGGCCTAAAAACATAGTGCTTGACGACACTCAATGATGATGGGAACGGTAAACAAATTGCCGATACAAGAAATAGTCGAGGCACTCCGTTCACAATTTCTGCGCGGGTGTGATGTACATATTGCCTGTCGCGGCATTGCGGCATTAGCGGAGTGGGTGTCTTGTACCCATAAAAGCAGTCAAGCCCGGAGTATTTGCTTTGTCTTGCCGAAACTATTGCATACTGGTTGTACTACCTGCGGATCAATGCTTAGTCGATCCGTTTTTTCGGGTCTGACAGCGTATCGGAGCTGAAATCGGTATGCGGATTGCGCTTGGCATTGAATACGATGGCTCCGAGTTTCGGGGCTGGCAGACGCAGCCTGGTGGTGGCACCGTGCAGGATTCGTTAGAAACTGCGTTAACGCAGATTGCAGGTGTGCCGATTGGCGTCGTGTGCGCCGGTCGCACTGATGCTGGGGTTCATGCAATAGGGCAGGTCGTGCATTTCGATGCCCCGGTTGTACGACCGCTGACCGCTTGGGTGCGTGGCACCAATACTTTTTTGTCGCCTGCGGTTGCTGTGCGCTGGGCACAACCAGTCAGCGATGATTTTCACGCGCGCTTTTCCGCTACTGCACGACACTACCGTTACCTGTTGCTTAATCGCCCGCAACGGCCCGGCATCGAACATGGACGTATGGGTTGGTATCACCGTCCGCTCGATATCGAACGGATGCAACAGGCAGCTGCGCAGATTGTTGGAGAACACGATTTTTCTGCTTTTCGCGCCGCAGAGTGTCAGGCCAAGACGCCTATCAGGACGGTATATGCGGCCCAGGTCAGGCAATGTGGTGAATTATTCATTTTCGACTTCGAGGCCAATGCGTTTTTGCAGCACATGGTGCGTAATCTGGTCGGTAGTCTGGTCTTTATTGGTCAGGGCAAGCAGTCGACCGACTGGATGCTCGAATTATTGGCAACAAAAAATCGCCGCTTGGCTGCTCCGACGTTTGCAGCAGACGGCCTCTATCTTGTTGGCGTACGCTATGACGCACGTTGGGGAATTCCTGGAATGAAAGAATCAATGGCAGGAATGATGCTCGCATGGATAGGAGCATGAGGTCAATGACGCGCATCAAAATATGCGGACTGACACGCCCTCAGGATGTTGATGCTGCCGTGGCTGCCGGCGCTGACGCTGTTGGGCTGGTATTTTATCCAGCCAGCCCGCGCTGCATTGATCTGGCGCGGGCAATAGAACTTATCCGGCACGTACCGCCATTCGTCGATATCGTCGGCCTATTTGTTAACGCTGCACCGACGCAGGTGCGCGCAGTACTGGCCGCTATTCCTGTTCATTTACTGCAATTTCATGGCGATGAAGATGACGCCTATTGCCGCCAGTTCGGTCGCCCATTCCTTAAGGCGGTGCGTGTTTGTCCGGATATCGATTTGGCAGGTCAGATGGCAGCATTCCCTTCCGCCCAGGCGATCCTGCTCGATGCCTTCGTCGAAGGTTATGGTGGTAGCGGCCAAGCCTTTGATTGGACGCTGGTTCCGCGTGAACTGCCTAAGCCAATCGTTCTTTCTGGTGGGCTCGATGCAAACAATGTCGGCGATGCCATTCGGCGCTTGCATCCAGCCGCCGTGGATGTCTCTTCGGGCGTAGAATCGGGTAAGGGCATCAAAGATGCGGAAAAAATGCGCGCCTTTGTGATAGCTGTACACCGCGCCGATATGCAGTGATAGAATGCACACACCTCCTTGAAATTCAAAGCGTCCCTTTCCGGCGCACCTTTTGAATATTCTTGGTGTTTGATACATCCCGGTTGCCTGATTATATTTTCATCATTATCTCGTCCTGACCCAAACGATGCGAAAAACTCCTGGCGGACGTACTCGTGACTGGTGGCGGCGGTCCTACGCTGACCATACTTGGCGCTGAAAGCACGTTAAGCGCGTGTTGAGCGCGCCATTGCAAGCCTGTCATTGACGGCGCAACCCATTCTCAATTCAGTTCCCCTTTTCTACGGGTTTGCGCCTTTTGTGCGACGTGTATTACGTCCCTGTCTTCAGGAGAACTCATGAACTCATCTTACGACTTACCGGATGCCAGCGGCCATTTTGGCCGCTACGGTGGCATTTTTGTTGCCGAGACACTGATTCCGGCGCTGGAAGAATTAAAAACCGCCTATTTTGCGGCGCAACGCGATCCGGCATTTGTTGCCGAATTCGAGCATGATCTCAAGCATTATGTCGGCCGTCCCAGTCCGATCTACCACGCAAAACGTCTGTCCGACGAGCTCGGTGGTGCCCAGATTTATCTCAAACGGGAGGACCTTAACCATACCGGCGCACACAAAGTGAATAACTGCGTCGGTCAGGCGCTACTGGCGCGGCGCATGGGAAAACGGCGTGTTATTGCCGAAACGGGTGCCGGACAGCACGGTGTCGCAACGGCGACGGTCGCGGCCCGCTATGGCATGGAATGTGTCATCTATATGGGAGCAGAGGATATTCGGCGGCAAGCGGCCAACATGTATCGCATGAAGCTGCTGGGTGCGAGCGTCGTACCGGTGGAGTCCGGCTCAAAAACACTCAAAGACGCGATGAACGAAGCAATGCGCGACTGGGCGAAAAACGTATCGACGACTTTCTATGTGATCGGTACCGTGGCCGGACCGCATCCTTACCCAATGCTGGTGCGTAATTTTCAATCGGTTATCGGCCGTGAAGCCGTGGCCCAGATGCAGGAACAATGCGGCCGTCAGCCTGATGCCGTTATTGCCTGCGTTGGCGGTGGATCCAACGCAATGGGCATTTTTCATGACTACATCGAACGGCGCAGCGTGCGCCTGATCGGCGTTGAAGCGGCGGGCGAGGGCATCGCTACCGGCCGCCATGCTGCACCGCTGACGGCGAATGCTAGGGTTGGCGTGCTGCACGGCAACCGTACCTGCCTGATGCAGGACGAGAACGGCCAGATTATCGAAACGCATTCGATTTCTGCGGGACTCGATTATCCCGGCGTCGGGCCGGAACATGCATGGCTCAAGGACAGCGGGCGCGCAGAATATGTGGCGGTCACGGATGATGAGGCGCTGGCGGCTTTTCATGCACTTTGCCGGCTGGAAGGTATTATCCCGGCGCTTGAATCAAGCCATGCCGTTGCGCAAGCCATCAAGCTCGCGCCAACCCTAGGCAAGGATGCGATTTTGCTTGTCAATCTTTCTGGCCGCGGTGATAAGGACATGCATACTGTGGCCGAAAAATCCGGCATTGTGTTTTAAGGAGGCGCGCCATGTCCAAACTATCTGCAACGTTCGCTCGCCTGCAGGCACAAGGCCGCAAGGCGTTGATTCCTTTCATTACTGCCGGAGATCCCGATCCGGCGCTGACCGTACCGCTGATGCATGCGCTGGTCGAATCCGGCGCTGACATCATCGAACTGGGCGTGCCGTTTTCCGACCCGATGGCTGACGGCCCAACCATTCAGCGCGCCTCCGAGCGTGCGCTGGCCAAAGGCGTCAGCTTACGCGGCGTGCTTGACATGGTTGCCCAATTCCGCCAGCGCAACCGGGAAACCCCGGTCGTCCTGATGGGCTATGCCAATCCGTTCGAAACGATGGGCGTCGAAGTATTCGCTCTAGCGGCGCGTGCGTCGGATGTCGACGGCGTCATCGTTGTCGATTATCCGCCGGAAGAGGCGAGCGAGTTTGTCCAGACAATGCAGGCCAATGCGATTGATCCGATCTTTTTGCTTGCGCCGACATCGACACCGGAGCGCATCGCGCAGGTTGCCCACCTGGCGCGCGGCTACATCTATTACGTTTCACTCACGGGGGTTACCGGCTCGACCGCGCTCGACGTACACGCCGTCGCGGCGCGCATTCCGGAAATCCGCGCTGTTACCGGAGTGCCGGTGGGTGTCGGTTTTGGCATCCGTGATGCGCAAACGGCAGGCGCAGTGGCTCAGGTAGCCGATGCCGTCATTGTGGGTAGCCGCATCATCGAAGAAATTGAACGCTCGACGCCGGATACCGTCATTGCCCGCATCGGTAGGCTGGTGAGTGAATTGCGGCGGGGCGTGGACGCGGCAGTCTGATCATCGAAAGGACGGGGCATTGAAAAGCCAGGTAGGTACTTCTTTACAACCATGCCGTGTGACAATGTGCTGACTCCAGTGCAGCCTGCTGCACGGGATGCTGAAGTATTTGGCCTGCTGCCGAAACACATTAGCCGCATTGCACGCAGGAATAAAGCGCTTGATTAGCGAGCAATATTTATGGCCGGATGAGTTGGTTAGAAGATAATCTCGGCGAGAGGCTGTTGAAACGGAGAAAGTCAATATCCCATGCGTCCATCCATAAAACCCGATTCTTTGCCGGATTGGCTGGCATATCTTGAACGCCTGCATCCGAAAGGGCAAGCCGGCATTGAGCTGGGATTGGCGCGCATTATGCGCGTCAAGGTGGCATTGATGCAGGTGCAGCATTGCCCGCTGATTATCGTGGGGGGCACAAATGGCAAGGGTTCGACCTGTGCGTATCTGGAATCGATTTATCGTGCCTCGGGCTACCGGACAGGCTGTTACACCTCGCCACATCTGCTAGCGTACAACGAGCGCGTGCGCATTGATGGCGTACCTGTAGCGGATGCGGATTTATGCGCGGCGTTTGCGCGTGTCGAGGCAGCGCGGCAACGGGCCGGCAACGTAATGCTGACCTATTTTGAATTTGGCACGCTGGCGGCGTGGGAGATTTTTGCCACCCGGCGGGTTGAAGCAGCGATTCTTGAAGTAGGGCTGGGTGGGCGTCTCGATGCTGTTAATATCTACACGCCGGATTGCGCCATCGTGACCGGTATTGCGCTGGATCATACCGATTGGCTGGGCGCAACGCGTGAGGCGATTGGTTTTGAGAAGGCGGGAATTTTCCGCGCTGGGCGGCCGGCAATCTGTGCCGACGCCGACCCCCCGCAATCCCTGCGCAATCATGCAGCCACGCTGGGCGCCGACTTACGGCTGATTGGCCGGGATTTTTCCTTCCGGCGCGCCAATGCGGACTGGTCTTTCGTTTCCAGTGAAGGTGTATTCGAGCCTCTGCCTTTTCCTGTCCTGCGCGGTGATTTCCAGTTGCGCAACGCAGCGGCGGTGCTGGCGGCAGTGCAATGTTTGCAAAAACGTTTGCCGACGACGCTTGCAGCCCTTGCGCAAGGGATTTGCAATGCGCGTGTACGCGGGCGCTTTGAGCGCGTGCAGGAGAAGCCCGCGATTATTCTCGACGTGGCGCACAATCCCCAAGCTATCGGCGAATTGGCGCGCAATCTTGACGAGATGCCGGTCGCGGGAAAAACGCTGGCCGTTGTTGGTATGCTGACGGACAAGGATATTGCCGGCGCACTTGCAGCGTTGGACGGGAAGGTTGACGTCTGGCTGCTGACAAGCCTGCCGGAAACGCCGCGCGGTGCCCCTGCCAGTACGATACGCGACGCCGTCATCGGGCTGGGGGGGCAAGTTGAACTGTTTCCTGCGCCGGCGGCGGCATTTGCCCGTGCGGCCGGCCTGGCAGGGGAAAATGATAGAATTATCATCTGTGGGTCGTTTTACACGGTGGCGGCAGCGATACGCGCCTTGGACAGTTCTGCCGGCCGTGCGGAATACCTGCTTCACGCTTAGTAATTCCCTCAACTTTTCGCACTGATAATGCCAAACACCCAATCCTCAGATGATGATCTGCTATTGAAAAGAAGGGCACGCCGCCGTTTGCTTGGCGCAGCAGCTTTCGCGGGTTTCGCTGCTGTCGTGTTACCGATGGTGATGGACAAAGAACCAAAACAGCAGGTGCAGGACATCCAGATTCGTATTCCCGGGCAGGACCAGACGACCTTTACGCCCCGGATCGAGCGCCAGATCAAGGGGCAGCCACCGAAGAAATCGGGCGAAGGACCGACAGAAGAAAGCGCTGGCAAGGATATCGTGCAGCCGGTGGAAATACCTTCGGAACACACGGCGGATAATGTGGATAACGCAGCCGCAAAGGTTACGGAAAAGGCAGCAAGTCACGCGGCTAGCCAAAAAACGCCAAAAACGGAAAAAATTGTCGAGCAAAAGACTGATAAGCCGGAAAAACGGGAAAAGCTGAATAAAACACCGGATAAGGCATCAGATAAAACACCAGATAAATCTGCAAAAACAGCCGAGAAGAAACCGGAAAAGACGCCGGAAAAAACGGCCGAGAAGCCTGCTGAAAGCACTGCGGAAAAAAATGGCGCCAAAGCACAAAACGTCAATACGGAACACACGGCAAAACGCACGCGCGCCGAAGAAGCACGTCGTGCCGCCGCCGCGCTTGCCGGCAAAGATGTAGATACCGCAGGGAAAGCGAAAGAGGCAAAGGGGAAAACCAGCGCCGAGGCTGAAAAACCCGCCAAAAGCAGCGAACATTACGTCATTCTGATCGGTACCTTCTCTAATACGGACAACGTCAAGCAGTTGCAGGAAAAACTTGGTGGACAGGGCATCCGGGTTTTTACTGAACCGATCGAATCCGGCAAGAAAACACGGGTACGCGCCGGCCCCTTCGCCAGCCGTGATGCTGCCGAAAAAGCTGCGCAAAAAATGAAACAGATCGGCGTCAATGGGGTAATCACCGGAAAACCATGACTTATTTCGATTATTTTGTTATTGCCGTCCTCGTCATCTCGTTGCTGCTTGGGCTGTGGCGCGGCATGATCGGAGAGATCATCGCGCTGACCGCCTGGGTGTTGGCTTTCATCGCGGCGCGTGAATGGGGTGAAGAAGCGGCAAGCATGTTCCTGGCGCGTATTACTGATCCGACGGTGCGTCTGCTCGTTGCCTGGACGCTAATCTTTATTGCCGTGCTTGCCCTGATGGCGCTGTTGCGCCTGCTGTTGCGCAGCCTGCTCAAGGCACTGGGGATGACCATTACCGACCGACTGCTCGGCCTGTTTTTCGGCCTGGCGCGCGGCGTTCTGATTCTTCTGATTCTGGTGGCGGCAGGCGGCATGACACCGCTACCGCAAGAGCAATGGTGGCGCGAGGCGCAGTTTGCGCCGCCACTGGAAACAGCGGTACTCGCTGGACGGCCCTGGTTGCCGCCGGATGTTGCCGGACGGATTCGTTTTAGGTAGGGGTTTTATATGTGCGGCATTCTTGGCGTCATGGCAACGACGCCGGTCAATCAGCTTCTTTATGATGGCCTGATGGTTTTGCAACATCGCGGACAGGATGCGGCGGGTATTACCACGGCCGATGGCGGCGCCTTTTATATGCATAAGGCACCCGGACTGGTGCGTGATGTGTTTCGCACGCGCAATATGCGCGCACTGCCGGGCCGGATGGGCATCGCTCATTGCCGCTATCCGACAGCCGGTTCGGCGCTGGATTCAGCCGAATCCCAGCCTTTTTACGTGAATTCGCCTTTCGGCCTAGTGCTGGCGCATAACGGCAACCTGACCAACACGCAGCAATTGCAGAAGGAAATGTTCCTTCAGGATTTGCGTCACATCAATACCAATTCCGATTCGGAAGTGCTGCTGAACGTACTGGCGCACGAACTGCAGGCAGCCGCTACCGGCTACCAACTTGATCCGGAAACCATCTTTAGTGCGGTAGCCGGTGTTCATCGCCGTTGCAGGGGAGCATATGCCGTCGTTGTTATGATCGCCGGTTACGGTTTGCTGGCTTTCCGCGATCCTTTCGGCATTCGCCCACTGGTCATTGGCGAAAACGATGCGCCGGAAGGCAAGGAGTATCTCGTGGCTTCGGAGTCGGTTGCGCTCGACACGCTGGGTTTTCGTGTCATGCGTGACGTAGCGCCGGGCGAAGCGATTTTCATCGACATGGCGCACCGGCTCTATACGCGCCAATGTGCGGACAACCCCGTACTTTCGCCCTGCATTTTTGAATATGTTTATCTGGCGCGTCCCGATTCTGTGATCGACGGTGTCTCGGTATACGAAACGCGCCTGCATATGGGCGAGCATCTGGCCGAACGCGTTGCCGCCGAAATCCCGGTCGAAGAAATTGATGTCGTTATTCCCATTCCCGATTCAAGCCGGCCATCAGCGATGCAACTGGCGCAGAAACTTGGGCTGCCCTATCGGGAAGGCTTTGTCAAAAACCGCTATATCGGCCGTACTTTCATCATGCCCGGCCAATCGGTACGTAAAAAATCGGTCCGCCAAAAACTCAATACCGTCGCCCAGGAATTCAAAAACAAGCGCGTGCTGCTTGTCGATGATTCCATCGTGCGCGGGACGACCAGCGGCGAAATCGTTGAAATGGCGCGCCTGGCCGGTGCGCTCAAAGTCTATTTTGCCTCGGCAGCGCCCCCTGTGCGATTCCCCAACGTTTACGGCATCGATATGCCGACGCGCAGCGAACTGATCGCTACCGGGCGCAGCAGGGAAGAAATTTGCCGCACAATTGGCGCGGATGCGCTGGTTTATCAGGATCTGGAAGCACTCAAGGCTTCTGTGCGTGAACTGAATCCAGCGCTCATTAACTTTGACGCCTCCTGCTTCAATGGTGAGTACGTGACCGGCGACGTGACGCCCGAATACCTGGATACTCTCGAGCAGGTACGGGACGAAAAACTGGCAGGAAAAGGCGCTGGCGGACGGAATGGTAAAACACTCCTGGATATTAATTCCGACCCGGCTCCCGAATAGCGCCTGATTGTGGGTCAGATTGTGGCCATATCGTCGGTAAACTTTAATGCCCGCTTTAGCGCATTAGTGATTGCGGATTTAAATACGGCGTCAACCAGAACGACAGCTTGGCTTTTTACAGAAGCAGAAATCGCCAAATTAGCTGCTCCAAATTTATAGCGGAACGACCGAACCGATCCAGGGTATCAATGTGTCTGATGCGCTGAAACTCCGCAACTACAACGGGTACGGCTGATCGTTGTTTATCCGATGATCAACCGATTCTGAACCAGTTTTCCGGCGGCCTGTAAGCGCGGCAGGAGAGGGAATAGGTCGATACCCGCGTCGGTTTTTAGCTGCCGGGCGCGTTCTGCTATTTCAGTCAGATGGACATCGACACCTTCTGCGCCTGTACCGAAGGCGATGGTGTTGCCGCTGTCACAGGATGGAAAAACAAGGGCGCGTCCGTCAAAAGCTTCCGCAATGCGCTGCGTACTGGCAGCAAACCCCCGGCTGCGCCCCAGCAAATTGACCGACATTAATCCCTGCGCCGTCAGTCGTGCACGGCAGCTTTGGTAGAAGGGCAGGGTGTCCAGGATGCCCGCGCGGCCGTGTTTGTCGAAGCCATCAACGAAAATGGCGTCGAACGCGGGACCGGGCTGCCGCATGTAATCAGCACCATCCCCGATGACGATGCGCAGACGCTGAGGATCGTCGGGCAATTTGAAATGCAGTTTGGCAATGATTTCGATCTGCGGATCGATCTCGACAACCGTAATGCGCGTCTCTGGCAACTGGCGGTAGATAAATTTAGCCAGCGAGCCGGCGCCCAGGCCAACGATCAGCACTTCGCGCGGCCACGGTGGTTCACGCAGTAACAGACAGGCCATCATGTCGCGGGTGTAGGCAAGCTCAAGTGCATCCGGTTTGCGGACGCGCATCGCGCCTTGAATCCATTCGGCGCTGAAATGCAGGTAACGCACGCCGGCTTTTTCACTGACTTCGATGGAAGTGGCCATAGGGAGAGTAGTAAATAGGGTTGAGGAAACGCTAATCGGAAATCAATAATCTGGAATCTTTAAAAGATTACCTGCGCTTCATAATACCGAAAGCCAGCCGCCATCGACGTAAATGATCTGGCCATTGACGTAGTTTGAAGCAGCGGAAGCCAGATAAACGGCGGTGCCGGCCAGTTCATCCGGTCTGCCCCAGCGGCCCGCCGGATTACTGCTTTTGACCCAGACATCGAATTCTGGATTTTCGATCAGCGCCGTATTCATTTCGGTCAGGATATAACCGGGGCCAATGGCATTGGCTTGAATGTCGAATTGCGCCCATTCGGCGGCCATGGCCCGGGTGAGCAGTTTGATGCCGCCTTTAGCCGCGGTGTAAGGAGCAACCGTGGCGCGCGCGGCTTCACTAGTCAGAGAGCCAATGTTGATTATTTTGCCGCCGCGCCCGCGCGCGATCATACGCCGTGCGGCTTGTCGCGCGACGATGAAGGCGCCGGTTAGATTGGTGTCGACGACGCGCCGCCAGTCTTCGACGGCAAGTTCAACCATCGGTTTGCGGAACTGGACGCCTGCATTGTTGATCAGGATGTCGACTTCGATGCCCTGTGCGTCGAGTGCTTCGAATGCCTGAATCACCGAGGCTTCGTCGCTCACGTCGAAGACTGAGCCAAGCGCCGCGCATCCCTGCGCTGAGAGCCGGTCGACCGCCGCCGCGACGGCCGCTTCCCGCCGTCCGTTAACGACGATTCGTGCACCGGCGGCAGCCAGCCCGTCGGCCAGCGCCTGACCGATGCCGCGCACCGAGCCAGTAATCAGGGCGGTGCGGCCGGATAAATTGAATAATGAAGTATCGAGCGGTGCGGCCATGATGTTTTTCTCCATGTTCTTGTCTGACAAACCGAAGGTAGCGCGGTTTCCTGCGTATCCTCCAGAGCGGTTTGTGATGCGCCTCCATGAAAGCGCCGAATATTGCCTTTCCAGCGATGGCGCGCTATTGACAGCATACTGCGCTCAAGTGCAGACTTGTGCGCGCCGCGCCGGGGGGCGCGAGGCAATCATAGCAATATTCCCTTATTCGCGGAGTGCTGGTTCCGGCCTGCTGACATTGAAGACAAACACGAGGAATATATGAGCAACGGTTTGACCATTTCCAGTCAGGGTTCTCTTGACTTCGTTTCCCTTGGCGCCCTGATTCACAGGCTTGATACGGGCATTGTGCCTTTCCGGCGCGCCAGCCATTGCGAGATTCACGTCAGCGGCGGCGAATTTAACTGCGCCGCCAATCTTTCAACCTGTTTTGGCCTCAAGACCGGCATCGTGACGGCGATGGTGGATTATCCCGTCGGCGAGCTGATCGATAACGCCGTGCGTACGCTGGGTGTCAAACCGTTTTACAAGCGTTTCAAGCACAATGGCGTCAACGGCCCGAATATGGCGACGGTCTATAGTGACCGTGGGCAGGGCGTGCGTCCGCCGATCGTGTTCTATAACCGCGCCAACGAGGCGGGCGGCATGCTCAAGGCCGGCGATTTTGATTGGAAAGAGATTTTTTCCGGAGGCGTGCGCTGGTTCCATAGCGGCGGTATTTTTTCCGCATTGTCGGAAACGACTCCGGAAGTTATCGTCGAAGGCATGCAGGCGGCCAAACAGGCGGGGGCGGCGGTGTCCTTCGATCTGAATTACCGCGCCAAATTGTGGAATATCGCCGGTGGCGAACGGCACGCCGTCGCAGTGCTCGATAAAATTCTCCGGCATGTCGATGTGCTGGTCGGCAATGAAGAAGATTTGCAGAAAAGCCTGGGTATTCCGGGGCCGGAGGTCGCGGCCAAATCGAGCCTTGATCCGGCAGCCTTCTTCAGCATGATCGACAAGGTACTCGCCAAGCATCCGCAGATTAAGGTGGTGGCAACGACTTTGCGCGAAGTTCTTTCAACTAACCGCCATCGCTGGAGCGCCGTCGCCTGGGTCGATGGCAGGACCTATACTGCGCCAACGGCCGAACTTGATGTCTATGACCGGATCGGTGGTGGTGACGGCTTTGCCTCCGGTTTCTTTTACGGCCTGCTGACGGGTGAAGCCCCTGAAGATGCGCTGCGGCTCGGTTGGGCGCACGGTGCATTGCTGACGACTTTCCCCGGAGATATTTCGATGGCCTCGCTCGACGAAGTGCGCGCCTTTGCCAAAGGCGGGTCAGCGCGTGTGCAGCGCTGAGATTTTTAGCGGTTTTTAGTTTTTTGCCCTGGTTGTTGCGGAGTATTACGATGCGGAAAATCAGAACGGCCATCATCGGTTGTGGCAAGGTCAGCGATCTGCATGCTGCGGCACTCAAACATTTACCCGAAGTGGAATTCGTCGCTATCTACAGCCGTAGCGGGGAAAAGGCAAAGCAGTACGGCGAGAAATACGGCGTCGAGGGCTTTTGCGATATCGGAAAAATGGTCGCCACGGCGGGTGTCGAAGCAGCAATCGTATGTACGCCACATCCGGCGCACCGTGATGCCGCCGTCGCCGCGATCGAAGCGGGTGCGCATGTGTTGGTCGAGAAACCGTTGGCAGCTACGCTGAAAGACTGCGACGATATTCTGAATGCGGCAAAACAGGCGGGCGTCAAGGTCGGGACAGTCTGCCAGAGACGCTTTTACGCGCCGTCGCAGCGAATGCGGCGCGCCATCGACAGCGGCAAAATCGGGCGTCCGGCACTGGGTACGGTGCTGATGCTCGGCTGGCGCGACCGCAAGTATTATGAAAGCGATGCCTGGCGCGGCAAGTGGCGTTCGGAGGGTGGCGGCGTACTGGTCAACCAGGCGCCGCATCAACTCGATCTGCTGCAATGGTTCATGGGGCCGATTGATGAGTTGTTCGGCGTCTGGTCAAACATCAACCATCCGTATATTGAGGTGGAAGATACGGCGGTGGCTGTTATCCGTTTCCGTAGTGGCGCACTCGGCAATATCGTCGTCAGCAACGCGCAGAAACCGGGCATTTACGGCAAAGTGCATGTCCATGGCGATAATGGCGCTTCGGTGGGGGTGCAAACCGACGGCGGTGCGATGTTCATCGCTGGCATGTCCTCCGTAACCGAACCGCCTATCAATGATTTGTGGACGGTGCCCGGTGAGGCGGCAATGCTTGCACAGTGGCAAAAGGAGGACAGCGATCTGTTCAACAGCCACGAGGATTCGACGGAGTATTACTTCCGCCAGCAAATTGCCGATTTTCTGGGCGCGGTGGCGGAAGGGCGCGAGCCCTTGGTTACGGGGGAAGACGGCCGCAAAACCGTAGAAATTTTCACGGCGATTTATCGTTCGCAGAAGAGCGGCAAGCCGATCAAATTTCCGTTGGCGCCGGATGCTTCCGATCTGGATTATGAAACCTACGCATCGATGCCGCTGCACTGAGGCGGGCGAGGGCGAAATAGATACGAAAAGAATATGAACAGCGCAAAATATCAGAGGGAAGGAAAACAGTTGTGAAAGCATTGGTGTTGAAGGCGTACAAGCAGTTTTCTTACGAGGACGTGCCTGAACCTGAGATCGGTGCGGAAGATGTACTGATCCGCGTTAAGGCGTGCGGCATTTGTGGCAGTGATGTCCATGGGATGGATGGCAGCACCGGCCGCCGGATTCCGCCGATTATCATGGGGCATGAGGCCGCGGGCGTAATTGAGCGGGTTGGTGGCAGCGTCAGCGAATGGCGCGTGGGCGACCGGGTCACGTTCGATTCGACCATCGTGATGCGGCCGGACTTTTATTCGCAGAAGGGACTGTTCAACCTAAGCGACTATCGCAAGGTGCTCGGCGTCTCTTGCGGCGAATATCGCCAACATGGCGCTTTTGCCGAGTTCGTCGCAGTGCCGCAGTCAATTCTCTACCGCTTGCCGGATTCGCTGAGCTTTGAACGCGCAGCCATGACCGAGCCGGTTTCGGTTGCTTTCCACGCAGTCAACCTGATGACGAATGAGCTCAACGATAGCGCGATCGTCGTCGGCTGCGGCATGATCGGCTTATTCGTTGTGCAGGCGCTGCGCATCAAGGGGTATGGCAAAATTATCGCCGTCGATCTGGACGCATCGAAGCTCGATACGGCGATCGAATTTGGCGCCGATCATGCGATCAAGGCCGATGCGCCCGATGTCGTCGATCAGATTCATGCACTAACGCACGGGCGCGGTGCGGATGCCGCAGTCGAGGCCGTCGGTATTACGCCAACCATTGATTTGGCGATCAACGGGGTGCGCAAGGGGGGCAAAGTCGCCCTGGTCGGCAATCTGTCGCCCAAGATCGAACTGCCTTTGCAGGCGGTGGTCACGCGGCAGATTACGCTCTACGGTTCATGCGCTTCCGCCGGTGAATATCCGGCCTGCCTCGATATGATCGCCAATGGCCGCGTCAGGGTGGATGAAATGATTTCGGCGGTTGTCCCGCTGGCTGATGCGGCGATATGGTTTGAGCGCTTGTACAAAGGCGAACCCGGCTTGAAAAAAGTCATCGTGACGCCCTGATTTTGCACTCTGCGGCGGCTGCATGCCGGTCATGCGTCCGCTGTGGATTTCCGATTTTCTGTTTACGCTGAATATCGGGTATCGTTGCAGTTCTCTGGTTTCGTGCGGAACAGATTTTTTGGCAGAGCGGCGCAAGCTGTTCTTATACTTCGAGGAGGAAGCATGAATAAAACGTTTTTCAGAAAATTTGCACTAACCGCTGTATTGGGCGTTTTAGCGAGCAGCAGCGCGCTGGCTGCCGTGACCGGAAAAGTCGGACACGCCATGCCGGAAGAGCATCCACAAGCCGTTGCGATGAACAAGTTTGCAGAACTGGCGGCGAAATACACCAATAACAACGTGAAGTTGAAAGTTTTTCATAGCTCCGTTCTGGGCAGTGACGAAAAGATGCTGCAAGCGGTTCAGGCGGGCACACAGGAATTCTATATCGGTACGCTGGCGCCTTTCTCGGCCAAGGTCAAGGAAGTGCAGGTGTGGGATTTACCGTTCCTGTTTGCCAATACCAAGCAGGTGTATACCGTGCTTGATGGCGCCGCATCCAAGAAGATTTTCACCAAGCTCGAACCGATCGGCGTGCATGGTCTGATGTGGACGGGAATGGGCTTTCGCAACCTTTCCAACAGTAAGCATCCTGTTACCAAACTTGAAGACATTGCTGGTCTGAAGCTGCGTGTCATGGCGAATCCTGTCGCGATGGAAACCTGGAAGACACTGGGCGCTAACGCGGTTCCAATGGCCTTTGCCGAAGTCTTTACAGCGCTGGAAATCAAGGCGATTGACGGTCAGGAAAACCCGCTCGTGCATATGTATACCAACAAGATGCAGGAAGTGCAGAAATATATTTCCTTAACCAATCACGTCTACACGCCGGTTGCGCTGATCGCTTCCAAGAAATTCTGGGACAAACTGAGCGCTGCTGACAAGGAAGGGGTGCAGAAGGCAGCCGAAGAGGCCAAGATCCTCCAGCGTCAATTGCTCGATCAGGGCGACAAGGATGTGATCGAAAAATTCCGCAAGGTAGGTGTCCAGGTGGATGAAGTTTCTGCGGCAGAGCTGGCCAAGATTCAGGAAAAGGTCAAGCCGGTCATTACCAAGTTCACGCCGCAAATCGGCGAAGAATTCCTGAAGGAATTTCAGGCGGAAATCGCCGCTGTCGCAAAATAAGCAGTGAATTGATGTCGTAAAAGCGGCGGCCGAAATAGCGTGAGGAACTCCTCTCGAAATTTTCGGCGCCGCCCGCTCATGCGGGGCAGTAACGTTGCCGAGTGGACCGACCGCCGTAAAATCAATGAGAAAGTGATACGGTTTGGAACAAGTGGGATAAGAAAACAGCGGCAGGGGAAAAGGGCGGTAGGGCGTGTCGTTATGCAAGGCGCAAATGGCACATGTCTGGAACATGTGTGGAACATGTGTGGAACATGTCTTTGCGGTTGAACGATACGACCGTATTTTTCATTGATTTTACGTACGGTATCTTGCCAAGGCCGGCCGTGTGATGCACCAAGAGGGTTAAGGAGTCGGAAGGATGGAAAATCTGGAGCGAGTTAAAGCCGGTTTTTACCGTCTGCTGGAAATCATTATGGTCATCACCATGATCGTGATGTTTGTGCTGGTTTTCATCAACGTCATGTTGCGGATGATTTTTAACACCGGTATCGATTTTGCCGAAGAGCTGCCGCGCTTTGCCTTTATCTGGATGACCTTCATTGGCGCAATCATCGGCATGCACAAACATACCCATCTCGGCGTAGATATGTTGGTGGCAGCCTTGCCTGTGCTGGGGCGCAAGATCTGCTGGGGCATCAGCCAGGTCATCATGACCGTTTGCAGCCTCTACATGTTATATGGCACCTGGTTGCAGCATGAAATCATCGCTTCCAATGCCTCGGCCGTCATGCAGATGAGCATGCTCTGGGTGTACGGCGTGAGTTACCTGACTGGCACCGCCATCACCATAATCTGCCTTTCTAACCTCGTTCGCCTTTTCCTTGGGCAAGTCGACGAAAGTGAGCTGGTCGATGTGCAGGAAGAGGGCATGGAGGACGCGCATGAAGCGCAGAGGAAAATTAAAGAGCAGATGCATCGTGAAGGGGGACAGCCATGATCGTCTTCATCTTCATCGTCTCGCTGCTCGGACTCATGGCGCTCGGCATGCCGATTGCCTTCGCGCTGGTCGGCTGCGGCCTGTGCATGATGTATTACATGGGGATGACCGATCCGCAGATCGTCATCCAGAACATGTGGGACGGCGCTAACAGCTTCCCGCTACTGGCTGTTCCTTTCTTTATGCTGGCCGGCGAATTCATGAACGCAGGCGGCATGACGCGACGCATCATTGCTATGGCCATGGCTTGGGTCGGCCATATCCGCGGTGGGTTAGGCTACGTCGCCGTCATGGCAGCGGTCGCCATGGCAGCGCTTTCCGGCTCGGCTGTGGCCGATACGGCGGCGCTGGCAGCGGTGCTGGTGCCGCTGATGCGCAATGCCGGCTATAACATCAGCCGCTCTTGCGGCCTGATTTCCTGCGGCGGCCTGATCGCGCCGATCATTCCGCCCTCAATCGGCTTCATCCTGTACGGCGTTACGGGCAACGTATCGATTACCAAGCTGTTCATCGCGGGTATCGTTCCCGGCGTCCTGATGGGTGCTTCGATCATGCTGGCCTGGTACTGGTGCACGAAAAACGACCCGATGCGGATCGAACCCAAAATGAGCATGCGCCTGCGTTTGCAGGAAACGCGCAGGGCTGCCTGGGCATTGGTGCTCCCCGTTGTTGTCGTGGGCGGCCTGAAAATCGGCGTATTCACGCCGACCGAGGCTGCGGTCATCGCGGCATTTTATTCATTGGTCGTCGGCCTATTCATCTACCGCGAGATCAAGCTCTCTCAATTATTCGGATTGTTCCTCAAAGCCTCGGAAACGACGGCGGTCATCATGTTCCTCGTCTCCGCGGCCGGTGTATCGGCCTGGCTGATCACGGCGGCGGATATTCCGGGGCAACTCGCCCAGATGGTCGAGCCGTTCATGGGTAACAAGATGCTGCTGACCTTCATCCTGATGGTGCTGGTCATGCTCGTCGGCACGGCGCTGGACATGACGCCGACAATCCTGATCATGACGCCGGTGCTCATGCCCGTGCTCAGGCAGGCTGGAATCGATCCGGTCTATTTTGGCGTATTGTTCATGATCAACAACGCTATCGGACTGGTGACCCCGCCGGTGGGGACTGTGCTCAACGTCGTTTGTGGCGTAGCGCGCGTGTCGATGAGCAGCGCCATTTCAGGCGTCATTCCTTTCATGATCGCCCAGTTTGCCGTCATGTTCCTGCTCGTTTTCTTTCCTGGCATCGTTATGCTGCCGCTCCAGTGGATGACACGCTGAAGGCAGGGACAACTCCCAACACCGCGCCGCAGCCGGCTGGGCATCATTGCCGCACTCCTTGCGGAATGTGAGATATAGGAAGGGTACCCGGGAAGCCCTTGTGTATAGGGCGTTTCCCGGCAGGCACTGCTGGAACCCACGCGGATAAAGGATCTCCGGGTAGGGTGCCCTGAGATGCCTTATTTACAAGGGCTTCAGAGCCCCCCCGGAGAAGCGCTAAATACGTGGGCTTCCGGACAGTGGGTTTTAGAAGCCTGCTGCCCATCAAGCCTAAAGCGGCGCTCGGCCAGTGCCACCATATTCCTGCCGCCACGCCAACCAGGCATCGCTGGAGCCCTTGTGAACAGGGCGTTTCCCGGCAGGCACCGCTGGAACCCGCATGGATAAAGGGTCTCCGGGCAGGGCGCCCGGAGATGCCTTATTTACAAGGATTTTAGAGCACCCTCCCCGGAGAAGCCCTAAATACGCGGGCTTCCAGGCAGGGGGCGGTGAGTCAGTAGTTAGCCGGCAGCCGATCGGTAATCTGGCGGATTGCCCGAGTTTCAGTAGCGCCCTTTAGTAGCGTGCATTGCCCGGCGTTCTGGGGAAGGGGATCACATCGCGGACATTGGCAAGCCCCGTGAGATAGGAAATTGTCCGTTCAAAGCCGAGGCCAAAGCCAGCGTGCGGTACTGTCCCATAGCGGCGCAGGTCGCGATACCAGGCGTAATGCGTCGGATCGAGGCCGGTTTCGGCGATGCGCGCATCAAGAATATCCAGACGTTCTTCGCGTTGTGAGCCGCCGATAATTTCGCCGATACCGGGTGCCAGCACATCCATTGCCGCCACGGTTCTGCCATCGTCGTTAAGGCGCATATAAAACGCCTTGATCTTTTTCGGATAGTTCATAAGCACCAGCGGCCCTTTGACGTACTTTTCGGCCAGATAGCGCTCATGCTCGCTTTGCAGATCGGCGCCCCAATAAACGGGATACGTAAAACCCACGTTTGCCGATTCGAGGATCTTGATCGCTTCACCATAGTCCATGCGCACAAAGTCGCTGTCGATCATGCCTTGCAGCTTGGCGATGATGCCTTTCTCGACGCGGTCGTCAAAGAAGGCCATGTCGTCGGCACGCGCGTCAAGCACCGTTTTGAATATATATTTGAGCAGCGCCTCAGCCAACGCGGCATTGTCGTCCAGATTGGCGAAGGCGATTTCCGGCTCGATCATCCAGAATTCAGCAAGGTGCCGGCTGGTGTTCGAATTCTCGGCACGAAAGGTTGGGCCGAAGGTATACACCTTTGACATCGCCATGCAGTAGGCTTCGACGTTCAACTGACCAGAGACCGTGAGATAGGCTTCACGCCCGAAAAAATCCTTGGAAAAATCGACTTTCCCTTCGGCCGTGTACGGCAAATTCATCATATCCAGCGTCGACACACGGAACAACTCGCCCGCACCCTCAGCGTCAGAGGCGGTGATGATCGGTGTATTGACCCAGAAAAAGCCATTTTCGTCGAAAAAGCGATGGATGGCCTGAGCGATCGTATGTCGCACGCGCGTTGCTGCGCCGATGACGTTGGTGCGCGGTCTTAGATGGGCAACCTCGCGCAGGTATTCCATCGTATGGGGCTTGGGCTGAATCGGGTAAGCGTCCGGATCGTCGACCCAGCCGACGACCTTGATTGCCGTCGCCTGCATCTCGAAGGCCTGTCCTTCAGCGGGTGAGGGCACGATCATCCCCGTTGCCTCGATGGCGCAGCCCGTCGTCAGATGACTGATTTCATCCGCATAATTTTCCAGACTTTCCGGCGCAACGATCTGCATCGGGCGAAAACAGGAGCCGTCCGAAAGCGCGATAAAAGAAATGCCCGCTTTGGAGGCGCGCCGAGTGCGCACCCAGCCTTTGACGACGACAGGTTGATTGGCAGGCGCCTTGCCATCGAGAATTTGTCTGACGCTAAAGGTTTGCATGGCACCTTCTTATTCCGGACGCATCTGCGGGAAGAGAATCACATCACGGATGTTTGCCGAATCGGTCAGCAGCATCACCAGGCGGTCGATGCCAATGCCGCAGCCGCCAGTCGGCGGCAAGCCATATTCCAATGCACGAATGTAATCGGCGTCGTAGTACATGGCTTCTTCGTCACCGGCTTCTTTGGCCTTGGCCTGTGCAAGGAAACGCTCTGCCTGATCCTCCGGATCGTTGAGTTCAGAAAAGCCGTTGGCGATCTCTCGGCCGACGATGAACAGCTCGAAACGCTCGGTAATTTCCGGATTGCTGTCGCTCTTGCGTGCCAGTGGGCTGACTTCGGCCGGATAATCAACGATGAAGGTCGGATTCCACAGATCGGCTTCGACGGTTTCCTCAAACATCAGTAATTGCAAGGCGCCCAATCCCATATCCGCCTTCAGTTCGACTTTCATGCCAGTGAGCTTGTCGCGCAGCCAGCCGGCGTCGGTAAGCTGTTCACGCGTATATTGCGGGCGGTACTTGAGAATGGCCTCAACCATCGTCAGGCGGTCGAAGGGGCGTGAAAGATCGAGCGTGCGGCCTTGGTATTCGAATACTTCCGCACCCAGTGCATCGCGCGCGGCATAACGCAGCAGCCCTTCGGTAAAGTCCATGAGCCGATGGTATTCCGAATAGGCTTCGTAAAACTCCATCATGGTGAATTCGGGATTATGGCGCGGACTCATTCCTTCATTACGGAAATTGCGGTTCAGCTCGAAGACCTTCTCGAAACCGCCAACGACCAGTTTCTTGAGGTACAGCTCAGGGGCAATGCGTAGATACAGCGCCATGTCGAGCGTATTGTGATGGGTGACAAACGGGCGCGCCGACGCTCCCCCCGGAATTGAATGCATCATGGGGGTTTCCACTTCGAGAAATCCGTGATTCGTCATGTAATTGCGGATCGACTGAATGATGCGGCTGCGCGCCATGAAGGTGAAACGCGACGACTCGTTCATGATCAGATCGAGATGGCGCATACGGTATTTTTGTTCCTGATCGGTCAGTCCGTGGAATTTTTCCGGCAATGGCCGCAGCGATTTTGATAGCAGACGGATTTGCGTGCATTGCACAGTCAGCTCGCCCGTCCGGGTGCGGAATAGCACACCCACCGCGCCGATGATGTCGCCGATGTCCCAACGCTTAAACTCGGCATACACCGCTTCGCCCACTTTGTCGCGCGCGATATAGAGCTGGATGCGGCCGCCCATGTCGGCGATAGTGACGAACGAAGCTTTACCCATGACGCGCTTGAGCATGATGCGGCCGGCTATTTTGACTTCAACCGGCTGTGCTTCCAGCGCTTCGTTGCTCTTGTCGCCATACTGTTCGATGAGCCTGCTCGAAATATCCTCGCGCGCAAAATCGTTAGGATAGGCTTTGCCGCTGGTGCGCCATTCGGCAAGCTTGGCACGGCGTTCCGCGATGATGTGGTTTTCATCCTGAACAGGTGTACTGGCGCAGTTTTCAGCGCTGTTTTCGGCTTTCTCGGACATATGAGTTCGTCTTTCGCTAAGGTAGAGTGCGGATATTCGCGGGGTTTAAGGGAATATGCTTGTGGGCGGAGCAGGGGAGCGGCGCATGGCCGGACTCCGTCGCACCGTTAAACGCCCTGCTTGAGGCTGGCTTCGATGAAAGTATCGAGATCGCCATCAAGCACGCGCTGTGTGTCGCCAATTTCGACGTTGGTGCGCAGATCCTTGATGCGCGACTGGTCGAGAACGTAAGAGCGGATCTGGTGTCCCCAGCCGATGTCGGTCTTGGCGTCTTCCAGCTTTTGCTGCTCGGCCTGACGTTTGCGCAACTCAGCCTCGTAGAGGCGCGATTTGAGCATTGCCATTGCTTCGGCGCGGTTACGGTGCTGCGAACGGTCGTTCTGGCATTGGACAACGATACCGGAGGGCAGGTGAGTGATCCGCACCGCCGAATCGGTTTTGTTGATGTGCTGGCCGCCCGCGCCGGACGCGCGGTAAGTGTCGATGCGCAGATCGGCAGGATTGACTTCGATTTCAAACGAGTCGTCGACTTCCGGGTAAACGAACACCGAAGCAAAGCTCGTATGCCGGCGGGCGTTCGAGTCAAACGGTGATTTGCGCACCAAACGGTGGATGCCGGTTTCCGAACGCAGCATGCCAAAGCAGTAGTCGCCGGAGAGTTTGATCGTCGCCGTTTTGATGCCGGCAACGTCACCTTCGGATTCATCCAGCACATCGACCGTATAGCCTTTTCGCTCACCGTATTTCACATACATGCGCAATAGCATCGATGCCCAGTCTTGCGCCTCGGTGCCGCCCGCGCCGGCTTGGATGTCCAGAAAGCAGTTGAGCGGGTCGGCTGGATTATTGAACATACGGCGAAACTCCAGCCCGCCGACATTTTTTTCGATTTCGTCAAGATCGCTGGATACGGCATTCAATGTTTCGTCGTCGTTTTCCTCGTGCGCGATTTCAAAGAGTTCGCCTGCATCCCTGAGTGCGGCGGATACCGCATCGAGCGTCAGTACGACGGCTTCCAGAGATTTTTTTTCCTTGGCCAGATCTTGCGCACGCTCGGCGTTATTCCAGACTGAGGGATCTTCCAATTCCCGATTGACCGCATTGAGCTGATCGGCTTTGCGATCGTAGTCAAAGATACCTCCGCAATTGACTGGCACGCTGGCCGAGATCGTCAAGACGACCGGTAATGAGATTAATATTTTCGGCTTCCATAAATTCTGCCTTGGGCAAAAATGACAAAAATCGCATTATATCGGTTACACGTCGCCCGAATACGCCGGCTGCGGCCAACCTTCCGATGAGAATGCAAGGCATCTATGCAATTAAGCAGCAGTGCGCTGCGCTTAGCCGCGTTTTTGCATGTGCCAGGCCAGGCGCGACCCGGCGGCCACCATGATGCCGACGCCCCAAAATACACCCAGCAGACCAATGGCCTGACCGGCTCCGCCAAAAACTATGGGCATCAGCGCACCGGCGGCAGTGACTGACATCATCCGCAGTCCGAGCGCCTCTCCCTGCCGGTGTTCGGGGGTGATCTGGTGCAGGGAACTCATGATCATCGGCTGAACCGAACCTAGCGTTGCGCCGAGCAGTAGCGAGCAGATCCCCATCGCCAGGGGCGATTCAAGCAGCGGGTAGATGCTATATAACGTGGCAGTCATCAGCATTGCTGAAAAAATGACCGCCCATTCCTGCAAACGTGCGGCAATGAGCGGCAGAACCAGGCGGATAATGGCAGCGGCGACGGCAAATACGCCGAGAATCGTACCAATAACCGAAGCGCTAAAACCGCGTTCGTGCCCCAGCAGCGGCACAACGAAAGTATGCACATCCCAGCACGAAGCAAGAAGCCAGTTGAGTGCCAGCAAACGGCGTAGCGACGCTTCCCTGAGCAAATCCCAGAAGTGCTGTTTTTTCGTCGTTTCCGTGCTGGTCTTGGGCGCTTTAGATACGGGCGCGTGGCGTACGAGAAACCAGGAAGTGATCGGTAGGGCGGCCATCAGGGCAAAAGCGACGCGGAAATTGGCGTGGTCGATGACCAGACCAGACAAAAAAGGTCCGATAACGCTGGAAATGGCCGTGCTCAATGCAAGCCAGCTAAAAACTTGCCGAAGTTCCGTCTGGTTGGTCGCCATGCGTCCGGTGTGGCGCTGCAAAGCAATCAATGCGCTGCTCGCTGCGCCACCGATCATCAGGGCAGAGAAACAGAGAACAGGAAAAATTGGGAAAGCCGCCGCGAGGGCTGCACTGGTTACGGCGCAAATAATGCTGATCGCAACAGGACGTTGAAGCGTATTGCGATCGGCGAAACGCCCCGCAGGAACAGAAAGAAAAACAGGCGCCAGGGCAAAAAGTGAAATCAACGCACCGGCAGCGATAGCGCTATGGCCCTGACGCAACACCAGCAGGGGAGCTGCCATACGCGTCCCCGTCATGCTGGCGTGGATGAGCACCTGAACGGCAATCAGGCGAATCAACAGAGGGCTGGCGCACATCGCTCCATCGTGAGCTTGGCTTTACCCTGCGCCCGATTTCCGCTGAATTTATCTCGCTAGGCCTTGAAACGGATTGAACAGCTTGTCATTGCACAGCAACTTGCCAGAATGAAATTCGATTCTGCTCTTGAGCATACCGTCTGCGCGTTTGATATAGCCTTGTTCGATAAAACGCGCCACTTGTTGCTGGATAGCTTGTTGGCGGGCGAGGGCACGCTGAGCTTTGTCCTCCTGATGCGCACTACTTTTGTCGTCACTCGGCAACTTGCTTGCCAGCAACTCGTTCAACAACGGTTCCGGAACATTCAGATCGGCCATCAGGTCCAGCTTGCCAATCAACATTAGAGGGTTATACCAATCCTCTTTGACGGCGTCGTTTAACTTGATTTTGGCGCTGAGTCGGGTTTCTCCATAGGGTGTATTAAAACTCAGTCGGTCGACAGCAAACTCAGCGTTATCAAGCGTTAAGTCTTGCAGTGAGGCCAGTATGGGCTGGAAAACATTAAGCGCATTAAAAGAGGGTGTATCACCATTCGGTGGCAGATACTTGTAGACTTCCAGCGTATTACGGTAAAGGGCAGAGAGCTTACGCGGATTGAGGTGGCGGGCAGAAAAGTCGTAGTGTGCCGGCCCATAATTCTGTTCCCCAAATTTGAATTCTTCGATACCCATCTTGGCAATCATGTCGAGAAACTGGTTCGGCGCGGAATTGCCTGGCGCAGAAATTTCGCCCTCAGCAACAAAATTTTTTATCTGTATCGGCAGGGTCTTTTCCTCCGGCATGCCGGCCTCAATGTGCTCCATCGTAAAGCGCTGTTTGCCCGAGTAAAGCAGCGGATCGTCGTCGAATACACGCTTTTGGTCACTAGAGAACGTCATTCCATTGATAACCAGTTTGGCATCGTCGGTCAGCTCAATTTTCGGCGCTTTGCCCGTCATTGAGTAATGCTTGAGGCCGCGCGAGAAATCGACCCGCCACGCTATTTCATCCCCAGAAAAAACGTACTCGCCATTGCCATTTTCCTTCGGCGCGCTGTAATGGAAGGCAGCAATGTGCGCGACGCTGTAACCTCCGCCGGTAAAGCCAAAAAACGTGCTCGCTGTCAACGGTGATTTGCCAGCAAAAGCGGCATCGACCATTTTCTGTGTTTGCGGATCAAAACTGATACGGCTTTCCGCTGATGCAGCGCCCAATGCCTTAAAACCGGGGAAAGGGCCATGTTTAATATCCGTGTTAATCGTAAGCTGGATGAATTTTTCAGATCCCACTCCCGTGTTTTCTTGCGACTCACCCGCAGGTTCAGATTCTTTTGGCGCGTTGTTTGGGTCGGTGGCCGTTTGGCCAGAGCCGGCAGGCAGTTGCATCGTGAACAGTGCCGCAGGAAGTTCGAGCGTCACTGTTTGCGTTGCGTCAAAGATACGGCGGTTATATTCATTCCGTACAAGTTTGATATATGGCACTGCGGATAATTGTTCGTGCAACTGCGCGTTACAGGTGTCTTCAACCTGTTTGCCCAAAAACCAGGAAGTGGCCGGATACGCCAAAATGACTGCCAGCGCAACGCCAGCAAAAGTAGTAGAACGACTCATGAGTAGAATTTTTGTGAAAAGAAGAAACTGACAATACCCTTAATTAAAAAAAACACCAATGCGTTTTTTTCGGGTGTTTATTACATTGTTATTTTACCGAAAATTTATAAACAGAAATATATTTTGAAGGTATAGCTTATAGTCGATAAGCATACTAAAAATACCTTCCGCAATTTCGCATAATTTGTATTATGTTAAGTCATGGATGGGCAATGCTAAAACAGCAAAAGCTGCTTCGGTTCCTTCGCCCTACGCTCAATTATCCTTGGCAGTTCATAGTCCACGTAGTGACGGTAACGCTTCCAGCGGCGCTCCAGCTTTGGGTTTTTAAGATACAGGCACAGTAGCCTTATCTGTTCCGGATCAACGCCTGATGCAATCAGGCGTTTTTTTTCGCCGGCGACACGCCGGTACCATTTGCGCAGGCGCGAACGCTGCCAAGATAGACACGCGCGTATCTGCCAGTAGCCGTTGCACAGCGGCCCAGACCAGTATGGCAGAGCATCTTCAGCATCCATTTTCGTATATCCGGTTGTTTATCTGGCGGTGACGATCATTGAGCCAGCGCGTACTATGCTGGCGCTGCTGGGAGACAACCCATTCCTTTTCTCGATACAGTTCGTCACAGGTGTTTTTCTTGTTCTGCTGTTGCCAGCCGTAGTTTTCCGCGGCCGCCTGCATGCGCTGCTGGTGCTGATACTCTTCGTTGCGCAACCTGTTGTCTATCTGATTGACACGCGCACGCGCACTTTCCGAGAGGCTTCCGCCAGAACTGATCGGGTATAGCTCTTCCGGCCTGACCTTTTTTGTCAGTTTTGCGCCTTGTTCCTCACACGGCCGGTCAGAAACAAGCTTCTTTCCACCTTTGTTGCAGTAGTAAAAGGCGCTTTGCCCGGAAGCTGAACCCATCACAAAGAAACAGCCGAGCAGGAACACCGAAAACTTTTTCATCCCCCTTCCCCTTTCAAGAAAATCTGACTTCCATCGTAGCTAAAACATCCTAAATCCTCAAGGATCAATCGACCCGTAAAGCCCGTAAATACGCCATTTCTGACTTTTACGTTTCCAAAGTATCCCTATGTATAAATCTAAGGGACGGCTCCGCCGCCCCGCGACAAGATGCGACAGCCTGGCCGGCGCGCCCGCAAGCGGCCATCGCCGGCCAGGCGTCACCCTTGTCGACACTGGCGGTCACCATGCTTCCTTACGCATGACCATGTGCCCGTGCCGGACGACGGCACGGCCTCGCTTTGCTCGGTTCGCACGCATGGTCATGTATAACGGGCAAAATCAAGGGACGGTAAAACATGTCCCTTGCCCGGCTAAATCACTGGATTGAACACACCCCGTTCAATCCAGCTCAAGCCGGCGCCCCGCGTTTTGCCGTGCGGACGGATGCGCCGGAGCCGTCTATAAAAAGGGATTATTGGTTGAGCGTAGGTGAGGCAGAGAGCTCGGGCGGTTGGTAGTCCATCACACCAACAAAACCGCCAGCCTGTTCTACGCCCTCATCCATTTCTTCACGAGTACGTTCTCGCCTGGAAGACACCCGCTCCTCAATCCTCAATTCGCTTTTCAGGCTAAAACTGCGGAAGAAGCCATTGGCAACAATGTGCTCACAGAGGTCTTGAGGCATGGGTAAAGGCGTACCTTGCTGGCTGAAACACCGACAGCCCGTGCTTTTCATGGTAAAGCAGGCAGCCGGAACCGGCGCTTCTTCCGGCTCAGTCACTTTGTCATAGGCCGGCGCCGTATACGCCAAGCCCTCAATACGCGGTTCGTACTGCTTTAGATACTCATCACGCGTCAGATGTGAAGCTGAAGGCGCTGGCGGAGAAAGATCACCCGCCGAAGGTGCGACATTCGCAATCTCCTGTTTAATCTTATCTCCCTGAATACGCGGTTGCCACCACTGATAGATGTAATAGATAGACGCGCCTATTAGGAAGGGCGACAGGGCGAGGAAGAAGACCCTAGGCGGTATCCTGAACTTGTGCGTATGCAGCTCAGCGCTCTTGTAGTAATTAAAGACGTGCGACGGGTATTTTCTGAAGGTTTCGACGGAGCCTGAACGGCTTTTGTCGCAATTCTCCCGCACCTGATTCCATTCGTGCTGATTGGACGCTTTTGCGCCAAATGCTCTGACGTAATGACGATGGCACCCTACCAACCTACGCACGTTTGCGTCCAGCAGCAAAGGATGTTGCGTCAGCAGAAAGACATCCAACCCCTGATGGCGGTGTGTCTCAAACTTACTGACATACTCAGGGACATTCGATCCGGCAGAGCGCGGCCTGAACACCCGCTGGCACTCGTCGATAATGATGATGGAGCCGACCGGACATTTGTACCAATCCTCGCCCTTTTCTAACTCAATCCAACCGGGCACCTTACAATCAGTAATGCCGGAAAAATAGACCTGCCGATTTTCCTTTTCAGCCATCCCCATGACATCAGCGACGGTAAAAAGCGTTTTGCCTGCACCCGGCAAGCCCGTTATCAAGTAGATCATTTGAGACGAGCCAGTATCATCTTGTACTGGAGTAATCCGGCATAGGCCAGATAGCCACTGATAACGATGTTTAGGCCATCGAAAAATCCGGCATAGGCGGCAAATTGCAGCATGACGCTCCCCAAGTCAGAGGCACCGCCATTGAGTATGCCAATGATGTTTGTGAATCTGCCGACGACATAACTTAGGATCGTTTCAAAGCCTTTGACAAAAACGAAGCTCAGACCAAGACCGGCGAGGATATGCCCCGCCTTTGTGGTAAAGAACTGGACGAGGCCAGATATAAGACCGCCAATAAACGTAGCAGCAACAACAGGGATAGCCATATCAATCACCTAAACGAGCAAAGAGCTTGAGAACAAGCATGTAGGAGAAGATGTAAATCAGAACCTTGATAAACCGGCCTAAACTGCAGAGGACAGATATATCCAGCTTGTAGGTTTGACCCTTAAAGGTAAATTCGGGATTCTGAGGACAGGTTCCGGAATAATGAAAATAGTCTTTCTGCGACGAGACGAATTCCTTGTATAAATCAAAATCCCCATCACCCTTTTTGTTTAACGCTTTGTCCGCAAGAGCCTGATCGCCGCCCAGGTTGTTTGAATCAACCAACTTTTGAAGATCGTTTTCATCCTCAAGCTTTTTTTGGGCACAGCGAGATTCCCAGACGGTTTTTGCTATCGCGCACTGGACGGCATCCCCTTCGCACTTCGGCGGTTGATCGCAGCCGGATCCGCTATAGCTGGATTTTTTGCAGATAGAAAGATCAGGATGCTTGGCGCAAAAGTCTTCCATTTCGTTTTTGTTGTTGTTTCCAGCACCGCCACCGCCGCCAGAACCGTTTCCTGATCCGTTTCCGTCACCAGAGCCATTGCCACTTCCACTACCGCCACCACCATCCCCAGAGCCACCACCGGAACCACCACCTGTTCCGCCGCCTTGATTACCGCCGCCTTGATTACCGCCGCCTTGGTTTCCGCCACCTTGATTACCACCGCCTTGGTTTCCACCACCAGAATCACCTTTAGGAACACAGATTATTTTTCCGTTTGCTTCGCCAAAATGCATACCTTTTTTCAGGCAATCAGTACGCGGATCATCCTTGGAAATTGTATTCGGCGTGATAGATGTGGTTTCACAGGTCTTGCCTGTAGGGCCACTTGTAACGTAATAAGTCTTACCACCAAAACCAATCGCAGATACACCGCCAGCAATCCCATAAGCACAGCCCTGATAGCAGATATCCCCTTCAATAGACACACTGCCATCGAAAGAGAACCACCCTATCCCTGTATCAGTTCCCGCTGCCGGACATTTGTTTTCTTTTGGTTTGCAGGTGCCATCTGGCTGGAGCTCTTGGCCTTCAGGGCAGGTTTTTATGCAGACACGGCCTTGTAAAAAGCCGCCCGAAGGACAGTAAAAAGTAGCCAGAGAAACAGAAAAGGAAAACTCCCCACCAACACCAACACGCCCAAAACAAGAGTAATCAACCCCATTTGCTAAAGGAGAAACCCGAGTAAAAACCAAAGAAGAAATACCAATTCGAGGCAAAACATCACGACAATAATCCTCAGGAGTGGAAAAATCACCATACTTAACAGAGGCCTGATAACTTGTTTGTTGTTGAGCTTGGGCAACAGCAGAGATAACCGTTAAAACGGCTATAGCTAATAACCTAATCAGGCGGTGAAGATGAGCCATGCCGCCCCCAGTAGTGCAACTAAAAGCCAGATTCCCATTTGTATTTCCCCGAACATGTTTTGGATTACGACCCTTCCGGACGAGCCGTAACCCTTACTTAAACAGCATTACAGCGCCCGTTGAATCCACTTGTAGACGCGGGTGCCCACGATAACAACGAGCACGGCCGCGCCGATCGCTGCGATAGGCGCAGAAGCTTCGCCAATGGCGGTAGTCACCGTAGTGACATCAATGGCAGCAGAGGCAGCACCTGAAACGGCCAAACCCACAGCGCCCGCAACGGGAACGAGATAGGACTTGATTTTTTGGAACATGTTTTTACTCCTCTTGAGTAGATTGATTAAGCATCCGGACGATTGTCCGGATGCACCACGCAGCCGCCCAGACGAGGAAGATTGACACCCCTATCTGGGAGGCTTGCTCGACCGTCATGTTGAATGGACTGGGAGAGATTTCCTGCCCGCTCACCATGACATATGCGCAACCAGCGGTATCTTGCGGTTGATGTTCCACCGGCCGAAATACGGTAATCGGCGCTTTTTGTTGCGCTTCGTTGTAGATGTAGCCCTTGAAGGGTTCGACACAGATCATTTTTCCACCCGAATCTTGGGAACTTGATGTTTGCGTTTCATAGTGTTTCCTTTCAATTAAAGTTAAAGAACTACTTTTCACCGCCTAGAGAAAACCAGATGGAATCACCCCCAGGCGCGTTGTAGCTTTTTTCAAAGGTCAGTTCGTAGTCATAGAGGAAGCCCAGAATGTCGACAGCTTCCTGCATTGCGCCCAGCATGGTTGTTGCACTTAGGATGTATTTCTTTTCCTTTGGCTTTTCGATATCTTTTGACTTGAAGTAGCGGTGTTTTTCGGCAAGGTCTTCGTCAAACGTCTTACTCATGTACTTGGTTATGTAGGCAGAGAGCTTGTCGGTTTGCCAGCGGCTAAATTCGGTTCCCCAGCGGGCTTTGCGCGGCGTGGTGACGTCGACATTCCCCGGCGAGAGTTCGCCCCTCATAAGGCCAGGACAGCCTAGGGCTTTGTGCCAAGCGGTGCGAAGAAAGTTAAAGCTGATCGTTCCTTTTATGGCGATGTGGGCGTGATAAGCGCCCCGCTCTTGCTTTTCGAGGACAGCAACGTAGGCGAAATTCGGGATGCCTTGTTGACCGCCCCACCCTTTCCTGACCAGCTCAAAAAACCGCTTCATATGTTTTTTGAACCGCTCACGATCCTGGATGTTTTCCCGGGTTGAGAGGGTAAGGAGCCGGTCAGCTTCTATTTGCTTGACGAGATAGCGGACGCACTTTTTAGACTGGCGGACAGCGCGTTTGTGGTTTTGCTCTTTTTTGTGTTCGGATAGCTCTTCACCATGCGAAGGGCGATGGTCAAGACCGGTCGGGAGACCATGTTCTTTGCAGTAATTTCTGTATGACAGCGGGTTTGCGCTGTCGATAACAGCGCCGCCATGCATGGGAGAGAGCGTTTTTACAACGACTTCAATTGAATCGTTGTTGAATTCTCGAACGGTCATATAGTAATCACCGAGCTTTTGAGGTAGGATGTTGTTCATGACGTGAGCAAATTACGCTTGCTTGCGTTTAGAAGGCCGGATAGCACGCCAATGCTTCCGGCCTTCGCTTTTTTAGGCTTTGGGTTGAGCTACGGCCGTCCGTTGTTGTTCTCTGACTTGATTAGCAGCCGCAGAGAGCATAGACAGCACGTTATTTCCTTTTCCAGCTGGTTGAATGCTTTTGAGGCTCCCCCGCAGTTCTTTGTCTTGAAAGCCGATGGTTAGGCCGTATTCAAGTTCGTAGAGACCTGTAGGGATTTGCTTTTGCTTGACCTTGTTGCCTAAAGCATCAATCGTTTCTACCTCTTGGAGCAGCGGTTGTGCCAACTTGGCGTTAACCATGAGGACGCCGACGCCCTGCACTGGTTCGATGGCAAAACACTCGCATTGATGGCCGAAGACTTCGCCTTTACGATCGCCCTTGGCGTAGGAAACAGGGCGAGAACTAAGAATCTGAACAGAGGCTTTCATGACTTTCTTCCTTTCTATGACAGAGATATAAAAACCGATCCCGGTTTACAAATTCGGCAGACAGCCGTAGAGTATTTAAGCGGCCTTGGGGCCAGAACCATACGTAATCACGTATGAACGTATACTAAACATACGTAAATACGTAAGTCAACTAAAAAGACTGGATTTTTTATGGAATTGCGTGAATATCTAGAAATCGGCAGCAGAAAGGCGGGAAGCTTGACAACCCTAGGAAATCTTCTAGGGAAAGGGCAAACAAATATGAGCCAAATTAAGTCAGGGAAAATGCCCTTACCTATCGAAGATTGCGTAAAGCTGGCCGACTATATTGACGCCGATAGATTCGACGTTATTGCCGCTGCAAAATTTGCATCGGCAAAAAACGAGGAGAAAAAGAATTACTGGATGCAATTCGTCAAAAGCGCGAATGCCGCAATTATGATTGCAGCATTAAGTGTCACAACTTTTGTGACAGCACCAGAAAAAGCTTTTGCGAATCAAGGCTTTGATAACCCAGAACTTTACACTTTACATACTCATCAAAAGATCCGTAACTTTCGAGGAATATCGGCGCTTTAAACCAGGGGGATATTTATCCGCATATCGCCAGGCGGCAGCAATATAAGGAGCGCGTGGCGCAGATATAGAGAATATTCCCTTTAATTCCTCCAAACTGTAGATTCGCCACCGTTTCGGGTAACCGTAATTTTCCGATCAAAGCGCCATTGTGGTTATAGACATGTATGCCATCTCCAGCACTGATCCACAAGCGATCGTTACGATCGACGCGGAAACCGTCGAATAATCCAACGGTACATTCAGCAAAAATATGCGACTCCCCTAGCCGCTTTCCGCCGTCAATAACGTCAAAAACGCGGATATGTTTAGGCCCGTCGGGATCATGGCTTGCACCGGTATCGGCAATATAGAGCTTTTTGCCGTCGCGCGAGAAGGCTAGCCCATTGGGCTTGACAAAATCGTCAGCAACACAATCAACCTGACCGGAAATTGGATCGACCCGATAGACCTGACAGCAGCCGATTTCACTATCAGCCTTGTCGCCCTCATAGTCCGAGAGAATTCCGTAGTCAGGATCGGTAAACCATATAGCGCCATCTGTAGCGACAACGACATCATTGGGTGAATTCAGGCGTTTGCCTTGCCAGCGATCAGCGATTACAGTCAGGCGACCATCATGTTCCTGACGAATCACACGCCGTCCAAGGTGTTCGCAACTAATCAAACGCCCCTGCGAATCGACCGTATTGCCGTTGGCGTGGTTGGATGGCGCACGGTAGATGCCCGTAACGTTGTTGCGTTCATCGAAACTGAGCATTCGATTATTCGGGATATCCGACCATACCAGCAAACGGTGTGCCGGAAACCATGCCGGACCTTCGCACCAGCGTCCGCCGCTCCATAGCCGCTCAACTTGCTCGTGGGGAAAAAAACATGCATTGAATTCAGGTTCTATCGCCTCGAATCCCAACTTTTCCTGTTTATCGGCATTCATGATTTTCTCCGGAAAAAACAGTCAAGCTGTTTATCTGCCCTACTCCACTGAGCCGTTAGTCTCAACGGTCTCCCGGCCGTGTACTGCTTAACGCAATGACGGTAATAATGATCAAGCCTGTCAGTACCAAACGTACTCCCGAGCCGGCACCCGCAGCATTGAGCATTGCTACTACCAGAAACATGAATAGCGCGGCCCCCCAAATACCAGGGACACAGGGGCGTCCGCCAATGACAGAGGTGCCACCGATGACAACAACCGCAATCGTACCCATCAAATACTCTTCGCCCTGGTTGAGGGAGTTTCCGCCGGCAAAACCGGCAATCAGCGCGCCGGTCAGCCCCGCCATCGCGGCACATAAAACATACGTCAATAAATGCGTACGTTTGACGCGGATTCCCGCCAGTTCAGCGGCGCGCGGATTTTGGCCGATGGCGCAGAGTGCCCGTCCATAGGCCGTTCGTTCAACGGCAAACCATACGGCAATGCTGACTGACACCGCCAAAATGGCCAATAAAGGAATACCCGAAATGCGCATCGTAGTCATTTCGGCAAATAGCGGCGGCGGTTTGATCTTGAGGCCACGCCCGATGCTGATGGCGCAGGACATGACAATGAGTGAAGCCGCCAGCGTAGCAATAATTGGTGGAATGCGCAGAATATGAATCAGGCAGGCATTCGCCAATCCAACAGCTGCTCCGGCTAGACAGGCAGCAAGCAATCCCGGGAAAATCAGGGAATTCTGTCCGTCCATCACCAGCATTGCAACGGCGCTGGACAATGCAATCGATGAAGGAATGGATAAATCCGCATTGCCTGGACCCGCCGAAATTACTAGCATCTGGCCCAGCGCCGCCAGTACGGTCAAGGCCGAAAAACTCAGTGCGGCGCCAAGCAACCCGCTGCCTGACGTGGCCTGCCCGCCGATCAGCGTCAATGCGAAAGCCGCCACCGCGGCAACCCAAGCGCCCAACCAGGGATAACGCGACATCATCGCTTGTCCTCCAGGCGATCAATGGCAGCACGCAGCGCCAGCACGGCAATCAGAATTGCGCCCTGCATGCCTACCTGCCAGTCCGGTGAGACATTGACGAAAGTCAGGAATGAGGCAGCCAACGTCATCGTTAATGCACCGATGACAGCACCCGCGGGCGCAACGCGCCCGCCAATGAATTCACAACCGCCGAGAATTGCCGCCGCGATGGAAACCAGCGTATAGCGAGAAGCGATATTCGCGTCAGCCGAGGTGGTTTGCCCGACCAGCATCAAACCGGCGATGACGCCAAACAACCCTGCGCAGGCATAAACCTGCGCGCGTAATCTGACCAGCGATTCACCGGCACGCGCCAGAGCAGCTGGCTGACCGCCGAGGCCGCGCATGCGCGTACCGAAAGCACTACGTGAAATCAGTAGATGGCCGAATACAGCAGCCGCTAATGCAACCCAGATCGGCAAAGGCACAAACGGCGGCTGCAGACGTAAGGCACTGCTCAACCAGCCGGGCGCTGTGCCGCCGGGCGTTGGCAGCAAGAGTACGGCGCATCCAAGCCAGACAAACGACATGCCCAGGGTGACAACGATGGCTGGCAAACCGCGCCACTCGACCAATGCTCCGACCGCAGCGTAGGCGGCAATACACAGTACATAGGCCGTGACAGCGATGCCCGGGCTGTTCGGCAACAATGTTGCGCCTATGGTTGCTGTCAAGGAAACAAAGGCGCCGATTGAAAGATCAATGTCACTGACCGCCAAAATCACGACTTGTGCCAGGGTAGCAAAAATGATCGGAATAGCTAGATTGAGCAGCAGATTAAGACCAAAATAGCTGGCTGCCCGCGGTTGCTGTGAGATGACGGCAATCAGCAATCCGGCCAGTGCAACTGCCGGCAGCAGTGTGCGCAAATGCGCAGCGGCGCGGGTGGAAATCATCCCCTCGCCTCACCCAAGGATTCATTGAAAGACATGGCAATGACCTTGGCTTCGCTCAGTTCATGTCGGGCAAGCTCGCCGACGATGCGGCCGCTATTAAACACGAGCACCCGGTCACACTGAAAAAGCTCGCTAAATTCCGTTGTGTACCACAGGAAACTGCGCCCGGCTGCGGCTTCGGAAGCGATGAAACGATAGACATCGTGCTTGGTGCCGATATCGACGCCGCGCATAGGATCGTCCATGAGGACGATCTGCGCTTTCGAGCCAAAGGCACGGGCAAAGAGTACTTTTTGCTGATTGCCACCGGAAAGAGAAAGAATATCCATCTCCACACGCGGTGTTTTGAGTTCGAGTATTTCCCGCCAGCGTTCGGCATGCTGATGTTCCGCGTCGGGGTTGATAAAACCGATGCGCCCCAAAAGCTTGAGCCAGGAAATACTCATATTGCGCTTGATTGACCAACGCGGAAAAATCCCGTCCGCCTGGCGGTCGCCGGCAACCAGTGCGGCGTTGCCATCGATACGGATCGTGCCGCGAGCGCTGTGAGGTTTATCTGCCGCACGCTTTAGGGCGACCAGCAGTTCAGTCTGCCCGTGCCCGGCCAGTCCTGCTAATCCGAGCACTTCACCGCGGTGTACGACCAGACCTGCCCCACCGTGCCAGGAAGACACTTCAACGACGGCATGCGGCGTTATTGCGCTGCCATGATTTTCGGCGGCCGATCTATTTTCACGGTGTACGTTGCCATGACTCGAATTCTCCTCAACCGGGTGCGCTTCCTCCTGCCCCATCGCCACTACCAGTGCGGCACGGCTGCTTGTACTGGCGGCGCGGTCGTCGACAATCGCTCCATCACGCATGACCACCACGCGGTTGGCAACGGCAAAAATTTCATTGAGCTTGTGGGTGATGAATATGCACGCGCCGCCCGAAGCGACAAAGCGGCGAACGTACTCCAGAAGTTGTTCTGCTGCCCGCTGATCAAGCGATGAAGTGGGTTCGTCCAGAATCATTAAAGTTACCGGAGAATCACCTTCTGCTTCGGACGGAGTAAATGCCCGGGCAATTTCGATAGCCTGCCGCTGACCAATCGGCAATTCGCCAACTACCCGGCCTGGATGGAATGTATGTCCAGGAAATATTTCATCGAGCTTCAGCAAAATCGCTTCCCCAGCGCGCCTGCGCCAGTTTCGTCCGCGCCGCGGCAGTGCAATCTGCAAATTTTCCGCCAGAGTCAGGTTGTCACACAGCGAAAGTTCCTGGAAAACACGACGCACGCCATGCCGCCGAGCTTCAATCACGCTCCAATCATATGGATTGATTTTTTGCGTGCCGAAGCTCAGCTCGCCGCTATCTGGCGTAAGCGTGCCACAAAGAACGTTCATCAGCGTCGACTTGCCGGCGCCATTGTGTCCGGCAAGCCCCAGGCACTCACCTGCGCGCACCGTCAGACTGACGTCGCGTAAAGCCTGAACCGCACCAAAAGACTTGCTGGCCTGGCGGATCGAAAGCAACGGCGCTGAACTCGGGACTTCCAGCAACCCTGTCATCGCCTGGACTCGCGTCGTTTAGGCCGCTGCTTATTTACCGGCTTTTCCGATGAGATCGATGACTTCCTGCTGCGTATATTCGACATTCACGACGCCGCCCGGCTCGGTTGCCTTGAGCGAGGCTTCGAGCGTTTCCTGCGTTACGATGGTCCTCGGTAGCTCGATTTCTTTCGGCACCTTGGCGCCCGCAAGCACCTGCTGCGCAACCCAGAAGGCAAAGGTCGAAGCCCCCGGAGCAATAGCTACCGACATGGTCTGATAGCCATTGGCCTTATGCTGTTCAGCCCACCAGGTCAATTCGTCATGACGATTGCCAAGGAAAATGACCGGCATGGGCCGCCCCGCCGCCTTAAATGCCTGGGCGACGCCAAAGCCATCACCGCCCTGCGTTGCTACGACATCAATCTTTGGCAGCGTCGATAAAATGCCAGCGACTTCTTTCTGGGCAACAGTCTGCGTCCAGTTGCCGTGCACGCTGCCGACCAGTTTGAATTGCGGATGTTGTTTAAGACCATTGACAACGCCTTGGTGGATGGCATCGTCGACAAAAACGCCCGCAAGTCCGCGTACTTCCAGCAAATTTCCTTTCAGGCCACGACTGGCAAAGTAGTCGATCTGCATGGATCCCATTTTCTTGAAATCGACCGCAATCCGATAAGCACATGGCTCGGTCACAATGCCATCGAAGGAAACGACGACGATACCCGCATCACACGCCTGCTTGACAGCGCCGTTCAACGCGGTGGGCGATGCCGAATTAATCACGATGGCGTCGTATCCCTGAAGGATCAAATTCTGCACCTGTGCCGCCTGTTCAGTAGCCTGGTTTTCGGCGGTAGTAAAGCTTGGTGCGGCGGCGACGATACCTTTGGCTACGGCATCTTTGGCATTCTTTTCCCAGCTTTTGAGCATTGCCTGACGCCAGGAATTCCCTGCGTAATTATTCGAGAGTGCAATTTTTTTCTTGGCCGTATCTGCGGCATAAACAGGCCTGCCGACAGACAGGGTGGTCATCAGGCCCAAAACGACGGCAGTCATCAATGTGCGCTTTGTCATCTGGTTGCTTGGCATTCTCATCCTCCTTTTAGGTTATACGTCGTACCAAATGGCACCGTCGCCACACGGAGTGTTTTACCTATTGCCTCATGATGGGCGACAGAGCCGAAGGCTCAGGCATAGGCCACAACTACAAAAGCAGCCGCTTTGAAAGCTTGTCGGCACTCTAACAACATTGCTTCATGGCTGCAAGATGCTCATGGCAATACCCATGGCAACGTGCTGCCGGCAATATTTTTGCCTGTTTTCCAGGAGTGTCCGGGCGCAATAAAAAATACGGGAACTGTCGGCTCCCGTATTTTTAATTGCGTAATCTATTGTGGCCGCTTTTAATCGCTGTAGATACAGCTTGCCGCCTGGAGGGTTACGCCGCGATTCCAGCCAGTTTTTGTACCTCGGCCCAAACGCCTTCGTCGACGAGAATGCCCTTCTCCCGTTGTTCGAGACGTTTCTGCAGCGTCGATTCGCCGGGATAGCGTACTGATCCGACGCCTTCCGCAGGAATCGAACCGTTGACGTATTCTGCAACGCCATCGGCGACTCGGTTGGAAAACTCGGCGCCGCCAAGCTGGCGCGGATCGATGATGACGAATACCTGAGAACAGCCGGTGCAACTGCCGCGCTGGATCTTGTCGATCTCGTTCGTCGCCAGCCCTTCTGAGAGCACAGCCGCCAGCGTATCAAGCACAATGGCAAACGCCGAACCTTTCCAGTATCCGGTCGGTAGGATGCGCATGGTTTGCTCGATGGCGCCCGGTTCAGAAGTTAGCCGACCATCAGCATCGAAGCCGCCGGGGTACGGCAATTGTTCGCCTTTGAGACGTGTCACCTGTAACTTGCCATAAGAGTACTGCGACATGGCCATATCGAGAACAATATGGCCTTTCTGCCGCGGCACGGCCATCACGAAGGGATTGTTACCGAGCCGTGTATTCTTACCGCCCCAGGCCGGCATGCAAGATTCCGTATTCGTCCAGCAGATAGCGACATACCCCTCATCCGCAGCTTTCCAGCCATAGGACCCACCGCGCATCCAGTGCGTGGTATTGCGCAATGTGACGACGCCGATACCGTGCCCGGCGGCAATCGTCATCGCGCGGTCGGTCGCAAAAAGCGCGTTGAGGATACCCGGACCGCGCTGCCCGTCGTAGATCTCGATGACGCCGAGTTTTTTGACTTCAACGGGTTTGGCTGCGGCGTCGACCCAGCCGCGTTGCAGGTAATCCACAAAGCGGGCAACACGATTAAGGCCATGCGAATACACGCCATCGCAGCTTGATTCGCTATGAACCCGGGCACATACGCTTGCATCTTCAGGACGCATGCCCGCTTTGATAAAAGCCTGCGTGACGGTTTCGCACATCGTTTCAAAAGGGATTCGCATGGGAATGCTCCGGTGTTGAGGGGACCGATGGATGCCGGGTAACACCTACCAGTTCCACAGGGTGCCGTCTTCCAGCCGTGCGACCGGAAGATAGGCCAGCTCATAGGGGTATTTGGCAGCCAGTTTTTCATCGATCTCAACGCCCAGACCCGGCGTGTCGCTTGGGTGCATGAAGCCATCATTGAATGACCAGGCGCATTTAAAGACTTCCATCGTCTGTTCGTGATAGCCCATGTATTCCTGCATGCCGAAATTCGGCGCCCAAAGGTCGAAATGCAATGCCGCCCCCATGCAGACCGGCGACAGATCAGATGGCCCGTGGCAGCCGGTACGCACCTGGTACATCGCAGCAAAATCGGCCACGCGGCGCATATGCGTCAGCCCGCCGCCGTGCGTGATGGTCATGCGGATATAGTCAATTAACTGCTCTTCAATCAATTGCTTGCAATCCCAGATGGTATTGAGCACTTCACCGACGGCGATCGGCGTCGTCGTATGCTGGCGGATCAGGCGGAAGCCCTCCTGATTTTCTGCCGGTGTTGGGTCTTCCATCCAGAACAGATGGTAATCCTCGATTTCCTTACCCAGACGCGCCGCCTCGATCGGCGTCAGACGGTGATGTACGTCATGCAGCAGATGAATATCGAAGCCGAATTTTTCACGCACGGCAGCAAAAAGCTGGGGAACGTAATTCAGATATTTTTCCGAAGACCAGGACTGTTCTTCCGGCCAGCCCTTGGTTGCTGGCTCATAGGCTCCGCCCTTGGAAACGCCATAGACCGACTTCATGCCCGGAATACCACATTGGACGCGGATCGCTTTGAAGCCCTTTTCTTTATATTTTGCAAAAGCATCCAGCGTTTCCGGAATATCCCGTCCGGTGGCATGACTGTAGGCGATCACATGCTCGCGCGAAGCGCCGCCCAGCAGTTGATAAACAGGAAGATTGGCAACCTTGCCCTTGATATCCCACAGCGCCATGTCGACCGCGCCGATCGCCGACATCGTCACCGGCCCGCGCCGCCAGTAAGCCCCCCGATAGAGATACTGCCAGGTATCCTCGATCTGATGCGCATCACGGCCGATCAGCAGCGGGCAGATATGATCCTTGAGGTAGGAAGCAACGGAAAGCTCACGTCCGTTGAGCGTCGCATCGCCCAAACCGGTCACGCCATCATCGGTCGTCAATTTCAGCGTAACGAAGTTACGCCCCGGGCAACAAACGATGACTTCAGCTTTGGCAATTTTCACTGGATTTCCTTTCGCGCGTGTCAATGAAAAAAATGAACCGGCTAAAAAACGAAACGGTTTCGTCAATGGCCAATATCGATACACCGAATAAGCCGGGTCAAACCGGATAACAACTCACTAGAAGCACATTCGCTTAACGTCTGCCAGCCTACCACGGCTATTCAAAATATCCAGCCTTTTTGACTTTCCTCGACATTATCCGTGATATTGACGCACCGTTCCCTGCCATGGCACTCACGCCCTCTTCTACCGACGCATGGAAGAATCTGCAAAGCACACAAAATGGTTCGTTCTCGACCCGTGCCCGGCGTTATCGTCGTCTGTGCAATGCCGTGATCCGCGGCGAACTCCCGCCTGACCATATCTTGTCCACAGCGAAGGTCGCACGATAATTCTCAATGAGCCGGCAACCATGCGCGAGGCCGTCATTCAACTGGCAGAAGAACGCTTAGTGGTCATTCAACCGCAGCGCGGCATCTTCGTTGTCAAGATTTCCGTCGAGGACGTGCTCGACGCCTGCTTTGTCCGGGAAGCCATTAAAGTAGCCATCGTTGCCGATCTGGCGGCATTGGCCGCACCCACGGCGATACGCATGTTGCGGGAAATCCTGCGACAGCAGCGTCAGTTCCGGCATGGCCATAATGCCGAATTTCTGGCGTTCGACGAACAGTTCCAGCGTGCGCTGGACCTGTTCACGGGGCGTGCCTACGCCTGGCGGACTATCGAAAACATCAAGGCGCAGATGGATCGCACCCGCTACCTGAGCCTCGATAATGCGACGCCGATTCTCCTGCTGATCAAACGCACGAGCGGATTGTCGATGCGATCGAATCGTGCGATCCGGACGCGGCATCCGCCGCCGTCCGCACGCACATGCAGCAAATCGTGCCATCGCTGCCAGAAATTGCCCGGAAATTTCCGGATATGTTTGCATCGCGCAGAACAGCCTGACGGCCTGGATAGCGCATCGCCGGAGAAGCGCCCGGAGCCCCTTATAGACAGGGCTTCTCCAAGGGGATGCTCGGACCCCTTTGTAAACAGGGCATTTGGTGGGCACCTGCCCGGAGATCCTTTATCCACGCGGGTTTCCGATAAGGTGGGCTGGAAATGCCCTATTCGCGCGGGTTTCCGAGCACCCGCCCTACCGGCCCTTTTCGTTAGTGGCGCCTGCGATCAGGTTGGCGGAGCGGCGGGTTGCGGTTGCGGCTGCGCGTCGGGCTCTTTATCCTTGCCCGCAT
>ERZ773073.78-NODE-78-length-54047-cov-5.065491_pt1 | contig 54047 bp, 51 predicted proteins | sample MGYA00580616_ERZ773073 | MGnify/ENA primary metagenome ERZ773073 (study PRJEB29015, sample SAMEA2737960) | human oral metagenome | biome: human oral; feature: human-associated habitat; material: dental | place: China | collected 2131 ...
TTAACAGTACTGCGAGTATGATTAAAATAGGGAGTGTTTCTGTTAATTATTGCTGCCTTATACAGTTTTATTTTAAAGAAAAAGCATTAAGTATCACTGAAACAATAACAAATATCCATAAAGCTTTGCTTACTGTAGGCATGACATCCATTAATCCTGTTATATTTCCTTTTACAGCCATCAAAGAGCTGTCACTGTAAAAGGCACAAACAGTTAATGCCGTAAGTACTAAACTTATAAATCTTAAAAATTTAGTTTCCCTGTTTTTTATTTTTTGATTGATATTTAATACCGTTGCTATTAAGGTTCCCAAACCAAAAATTAATATAAGCCACATTTTGCACCTCATTAATAAAATTATCTTTGTAAATTTTTAGTTTGTTGGGGAGTTTGGTTATAAATTTACTTACTTTGCTGCAATATATCCCTGAGCGGTAAGAAGTTCCGCACAAAGCAAAGCTCCGCCGGCAGCACCTCTTAAAGTATTATGAGAAAGTCCTACAAACTTCCAATCATAAATGCTGTCTTCACGCAGTCTACCTATAGATACTCCCATACCTTTTTCATGATCAACATCAAGCTTAACCTGAGGTCTGTCATCCTCTTCAAAGTAAGTGATAAATTGCTTAGGAGCATTAGGCAGATCAAGATCTTGAGGAAGTCCTCTATACTCCCTTAACTTCTGTATAAGCTCTTCTTTAGTTGCAGCCTTTTTAAGCTTTACAAATACTGCTGCCGTATGTCCGTTTAACACCGGCACTCTAAGGCATTGACAGCTTATCTTAGGGCTTGTAGCCGGCACTATCTCTCCATCTTCAATATGACCGAAGATTCTGAGCGGCTCTTTTTCACTTTTTTCTTCTTCCCCACCTATGTAAGGTATAACATTTTCTACCATCTCAGGCCACTCTGCAAAGGTCTTGCCTGCTCCTGATATTGCTTGGTATGTAGTAGCTATTACTTCATAAGGCTCAAACTCCTTCCATGCATTAAGCACAGGGGCATAGCTTTGTATAGAGCAATTAGGCTTAACCGCTACAAATCCCCTCTTGGTTCCAAGCCTTTTCTTTTGTGCTTCTATGATCTCAAAGTGCTCAGGGTTGATTTCCGGTATAACCATAGGCACATCCTTAGTCCAACGATGCGCTGAGTTATTGGATACCACAGGTGTTTCGGTCTTTGCATAATCTTCTTCTATTTTCTTGATTTCTTCCTTGCTCATATCCACTGCCGAAAATACAAAATCAACCTCTGCTGCTACTGCTTCTACATTATTAACATCCATTACTATAAGTTTGGAAACTTCGGCAGGTATATCTGTAGGCATCTTCCATCTTTTTTCTACAGCTTCGCCATAAGTTTTTCCTGCGCTGCTTGGACTCGCAGCAACTGCACAAACCTCATACCATGGGTGGTTTTCAAGTAAGGATATAAATCTTTGACCTACCATACCGGTAGCTCCGAGTATACCGACTTTTAATTTCTTGTCCATATTTTCTCCTATTCAAGTTATAAGATATAGTATATTTATACACAAATTATTTATAAGCTACAATTCAGAACAATATTTGGCTAAATTGTAATATTTATAATTATGTAGGAGATAATAATATAAATTCAGCTAAATGGCAAGTGATTTTAATAACTGCTCTTTTCTTTACTCCTCTTTTGTGTCGGAACTTTGGTTTTGACTTGCATCAATAACTTGACTTTGCTCCTCTTTCTCCAAAGCCTCGCTCTCAGACTCGATTAAATCAATACTTTCTTTTTGTTCGTCCTGCTCCAAAGCTTCGCTTTCAATCTTGCTTAAATTAAAAATTTGTTCTTTGCTTTCTTTTTTAATTTGTTCAATATCATCTATTTGCATCCTGTTCTCAGACACATGATTTTTAGATTTTATTCCTTTGATAAACCATATTAAAATACATATTACAAGCACAATCATAATCAAGGTAGGTATAGGTTCAAAAACAAGTCCAAATAATGTATAGACAAATAAAAGCATGATCCAATAAATTATCACTGTTACTATATCTTCAAAATTTATATCTATAACCGGCGGAAGTATTAAATTGCCTATTTTAAAAAATATACTAAGTCCTAATAATGTTATCAAACATAACCTTATTCTACTTCCCCATCTATTTGTAGAAGTTGTCTCATTCATTGTTGTATTTTCCTTTACTCTTAATATGTAATCATTTGCATAAATAATTACCTTATGCACTGACATAATAATATTTAAACCGATATATTATTATATTTTTCCAATCTTTTAATATATAAAGTTTAGATATTAATAATTGGCACCATAGTTATTTCATCACGCATTTAAAATATTGGTATTTTCTGTTTCCACTGTCATATACCTGACTTATCTCATTGTCTTTTATATAATATACTTTACCGTTGTTTGCTATAATCGTTTTATTATTATGCTTCTCTATCACATAACTATAAACGGTTTCTTGAGTTTCTTCTCTGCTATAATAATCAGTATTGTTTTCTTTATACTTTTTTTCGGCTTTATAAATTTTCACCATATTATCAATATCTTCTAATGATAATTTGTTATTAGGTTTGTCCGACAGAAATAACCTGCCTTCTTCCTTATCTTCATATATATATCCATTTTCATATCTCCCCTTTTCAGACTCATCCAACTTATCTGTAATATATATGGGACTTGTTCCTTCACTCCATACATCAGTTGTATTTTGATCAAATATCCACGCCTGCCAAAATGGAATTCTGTATGTATATTTATTAAATATTGCATAATACCTATACTCAGCCGAAGTAATTGATGAAAATGTAGGGATACCATAATATTGATCACTATAATGTTTCATTACAATAACTGTACCCGAATTAAAAATAGCCGCAATATATAAAAGTTCAATCAAAATCAAACTTACTGCAAGTATAATAACTACTTTCCATGGACTTTTCTTTTTTAATAAATTCATACTGCACCGCTCCTCCTATATTAACTTAATTTATCCTGCTCCAAAGCTTCGCTCTCAGCCTTAACTAAGTCAATATCTTGCTTTTTCTTTTTTAGTTTATTTCTTGTCAAAATACCCCATATTATCAGTATTATAATTGCTAATAATGCAATCAACGCTAATACAGGGGGATATAGTATAATTATAATAATATAAATTAAGAAAATAAAAAGTTTTTCCAAAGTAAATCTAAAAATATCACCTAAGTCTGCATCTATAACAGTAGGAAGCAGTATATTGCCGATTTTAATAAGCAACTCTAAGCCCAGCAATATAATTAGTAATTTTCTTATTCTATATCCCCATTTACTTATAAAACTCTCTCCATTCATAGATTCAACCTTTTCATATAATATTTTTTAGTTAAATTTTTTGCTGTACTTATCGAAGTATACATTTATAATAAATGTAATCCGCCCCATCTTCATACACTTGATACACCTTATTATTTTCCACTTGATAAACATCTTTATCGCTTATTATAAGTGTCTTATTGTTATACTTTTCTATAGTATAATAGTCCGATCCGAAAGCCTTTTCATGTATATACACTTTTACTAAACCTTCTATATCTGTCAAAGTTATTATGTCATCTGGTTTATATGATAGCAAGAACTTATCTGCATTATCATATTTATATATGTAGCTGTCCCCATAGTCTGATTTTGAATTAATGTCATTGTTAACATATACTCTATTTGATGTATGCCTACCTTCATTGCTTGGTGAGCTATTAAGTAAATCCGCCTGCCATTTTGGAATTCTATATGCGTATTTATTAACTATCACATAATACCTATGTTTTTCTCCAACATTAAATAAATATTCAAGGAAGGAATTTCCCCAATTATTTTCTGTTACAATCACTATTCCGGAGCCAAATACAGCAGCAAGATACGAAAGCTCAATTATCACTACGCTTAGCACAAGTATAGCAAGTATCTTCCATGAATTCTCCCTAGTTATATTATTTAACGGATTTTTCATACAATATCTCCTTATCAACCTACTTAATGCTGTAAAAGCCGAAACTGTAAAGTTACTGTGTCAGCATAGGGTAAGCAATATATTTAATGCTCTTTTCTTTAAGTACCAAACTGTGTCTTTTTGCACTTACCTAAGCTATACTAAGATAAAAGGCGGCAGATTTTGTTTTCTGCCGCCTTTGTTATATTATATCAATAATAAAAGGTTGCACACCTATCTTACTGCATATATTATACAAAAGTTTTTATTTTATTACAATTATTTATTATATATCTTTCCTCTGTCCGCCCTATGGGAATCTTTAAGTTTACCCTTATCTATAACATTGCCCTTACAGTCCTTTATATCTTCCTCACTGTCCTTGTATATATTGTATATTAATTCTCCCTTTCCAAGTTTCATCAGCTTCTCGCCCTTGGCGGTCTTTTTCATCAGGGCTACCTCGTCTATAGGGAATTTAAGCACATAATTTGCATCCGATACGGCTATGATATAGCCGGTATTCTCATCAAGTACCTTTACCGCTGCAAGTCTGTCTTCGTCATTTAACTTTATAGCCTGAGTTTGCCTTACATTGGTTATAAATTCTTCATAGGCGGTTTTTTTCACAAGTCCCTGAGCGGTTGCAAATATAAGTTCTTTCCCTTCAAGCTTACTGCTGATTTCTATAAATAAAGCCTCTTCCTTACTCGTATCAAACTTACAGATATTATCAAGCGGTATGCCCTTATCTTTAAGTTTAAATACAGGTAAATCCTTTAACTTTATCTGATGCATATAGCCTATATCACTAAATACAACTACCTTGTCATTATTTAAGGCTTCAAGTTTGTATTTATACTCCGTCTCTATACTCTCTGCATTTCTTTGGTAAGTTGACCTGTCTACAAGCTTTGCATAACCGAATCTGTCTATAAGCAGAACCACCTCCTCAGCCTTTTGCTCTACTTCCTCATATACAGCTTCCTTGGCATCTTCTATACCTGTAAGTCTTTTTGTTGCATAGTCTTTTTTTATCTTTTTAAGGTCATTTATAATCAAAGCATCCATCTTTTCTTTTGACTTAAGTATGTTTTGATACTCTTCTATATTAGCCAATGTATTCTTATGCTCTTTTAACAGTGCCTCAATCTCCAAGCCTATAAGTTTGTAAAGTCTCATATCAAGTATAGCCTGTGCCTGATTTTGAGTAAATGCAAGTTTCTTTGCATCGTTTTCCAAAGACTTAGTTCTAAATTTTATATCCTTGGTCTCGCCCTTGGTAAGACAAAGCTTTGCCTGATTTAGGGTCTTAGCCCCTCTTAATATTGCTATAATAAGGTCTATACAATCACTTGCCTTAATAAGTCCTTCCTGTATCTCCTTTTTTTCAAGCTCTTTTGCCAACAATATATTGTACTTGTTTGTATTATTAGTGTACTGAAACTCAAGAAAATGTGACAGTATGTTTTTAAGTCCAAGTGTTTCAGGTCTTGAATTTACTATTGCAAGCATATTTATACCTAAACTGTCTTCAAACTTGGTCTTTTTGTAAAGTACATTTTTTATCCTGTCTATATCCGCATCTTTTCTTAGCTCAAGCACGATTCTTGTACCGTTTTTATCAGATTGATTGCTTATATCAACCACTTCCGGCAGTTTCCTTGTCTCAACCAGGTTGGCTATATCCTGTAAGAATTTATTTATTCCCGATCCTACCATGGTATAAGGAATTTCGGTAATTATAAGTTTATCCTTATCCGCTTTTTTTCTGCCAAGCTCCATTTCTATTCTGCCACGGATCTTAAGCTTGCCGCTGCCGCTTTCATATATGTCATATAAATCCTTTTTATTGGCTATGATGCCGCCGGTGGGAAAGTCCGGTCCCGGCATGATATCCATAAGCTTCTTAAGACTTATATCCCTATTTTTCACATAGGCTATGCAGGCATCACATACTTCGGATAGATTGTGCGGTGCTATGGAAGTTGACATACCTACGGCTATACCCTCAGCTCCGTTTATAAGTATGTTAGGAATCCTTACCGGCAATACTTCCGGCTCTTTTTCAGTCTCATCATAATTTGATACAAAATTTACAGTCTTATCCAAGTCCTTAAGATATACTTCTTCCGTAAACTTCATAAGTTTAGCTTCCGTATATCTCATGGCAGCAGCTCCGTCTCCTTCTATAGAGCCGAAGTTGCCATGCCCGTCTATCAGCGGCATGGACTTTTTCCAGGCTTGAGTAAGTACTACTAAGGTCTCGTAAATAGATGAATCTCCGTGCGGGTGGTATTTACCCATGGTATCTCCGACTATTCTGGCTGATTTTCTGTGCGGTCTGTCAGACAGCAGTCTAAGCTCGGACATATCGTATAGCACTCTTCTTTGTACCGGTTTTAAGCCGTCTCTTATATCGGGAATAGCTCTTGAAGTTATAACGCTCATGGAATAGTCCATATAGGACTGCTGCATTTCTTCCGAGTATTCCGTTACAATAATATTTTCCAAGTTTTTCCCCTCCTTATGCGTCTATTACAGCCTGTGCAGCGTGTTCATATATAAAGTTTCTTCTGGGCGTGACCTCAGAACCCATTAAAAGCTGTGTAATCTCGTTAGCCATTCTGGCATCTTCTATTTCAACTCTTTTAAGCACTCTTTTTTTAGGGTCAAGTGTGGTCTCCCACAGCTGCTGTGCATCCATTTCCCCCAGTCCCTTATATCTTTGCAGGGTAAATGCTCCCTTGCTTTTTTTTCTGTACTCTTCCAATGCCTTTTCGTCATACAGATAGACTTCTTCGCCTTTTTTAGGTATAGCCTTGTAAAGCGGCGGCATGGCAATGTATATGTGCCCGTTGTTGATAAGCTCCGGCATAAATCTGTATATAAAGGTTAAAAGCAGAGTATCTATATGGCTGCCGTCTACATCCGCATCCGTCATAAGTATTATCTTATGATACTTTAATTTGCTTATATCAAAATCATTGCCGTAGCCTTCCGAAAAACCGCAGCCGAAGGCATTGATCATGGTTTTTATTTCAGCATTGGCTAAAACCTTATCTATAGAGGCTTTTTCTACATTGAGTATCTTTCCTCTTATAGGCAATATAGCCTGATACTTTCTGTCTCTTGCAGTCTTTGCGGAGCCTCCGGCGGAGTCGCCCTCAACTATGAATATCTCGCATTTGCTTGCATCCTTAGACTCACAATTGGCAAGCTTTCCGTTAGAGTCAAATGAGAACTTTGACTTTGAAAGCATATTTATCTTGGCTTTTTCTTCCGCCTTTCTTATCTTGGCTGATTTTTCCGCACAGGAGATGATTGCCTTAAGTGTATCTATATTCCTGTCAAGAAATCTTCCAAGCTCCTCCTGCACTACCGTACTTACCGCCTTGGTGGCATCCGCACTTGCAAGTTTTGTTTTAGTCTGCCCCTCAAATATAGGATCGGGGTGCTTGGTTACCACTATGGCAGTCATGCCGTTTCTTGTGTCCGAGCCTGTAAAGTTGGCATCCTTTTCTTTTAATATGCCAAGCTCTCTTGCGTAAGTATTGATCATTTGGGTAAATCTTGTCTTAAAACCTACTATATGGGTTCCGCCCTCTTGGGTAAAGATGTTGTTACAAAAGCCGAGTATATTTTCCTCAAAGGCATCTACAAACTGTATAGCAACCTCTACTTCTATCCTGTCCGAAAGCCCCTTTATATATATGGGATCATGCAAAGTTTCCTTGCCCTTATTAAGCTCCTTTACATAGGCACTTATTCCGTCTTCTTCATGGTATACTATCTCTTCTTTTATCTCATCTCTTAAATTTTTATAGTGTATATAGAGACTTGGGTTAAGATAGGCTGTCTCGTGCAGTCTTGATTTAAGCCAATCGGTTCTGAATGCCGTCTTTTCAAATATAGTATCATCCGGTAAAAAATTGATCTTTGTACCTGTTTTCTTTGTTTTGGCTATAACCGGAAGAAGCCCTTTAACAAGCTCTGTTTTAGCTACTCCCTTTTCATAAGAATCATGGTATACATTGCCGTTTCTTGAAATATACACATCCATCTTCTTTGACAACGCATTAACAACCGAGGAACCTACACCATGTAGTCCACCGCTGGTTTTATAAGCCGAATTATCGAATTTACCTCCGGCATGAAGGGTTGAAAGTACAACTCTTGCCGCTGCAACTCCCTTTTTGTGAAGTTCCGTAGGTATACCTCTTCCGTCATCTTCAACCGTACAGGAGCCGTCTGCCTCCAAAGTTATATATATGTTTTTACAATGACCTGCCAAATATTCGTCAACCGAATTATCAAGTATTTCATATATCAGGTGATTAAGACCTTTTTGCCCCACACTTCCTATATACATACCCGGTCTTTTTCTGACAGCTTCCAAGCCCTCAAGTACGCTTATACTGTCCGCATTATACTGTGCCATTTTTTCCTCCTGTTTAAGTAAGGATTTCTCATACAATCCATAATCTATAGAACTAAACTTATCTTTTCTATAAAGTTTATTATAAAGTTTATTATTAATTTTATTAGGGTTAAATTTTACTGCAATTAACGCAACGAAACACATTATATATTATTATTTTGTAAAAAGGCAAGTGTTTGTTCGATTTGTATCTAAGAAAAGCTGTTTTAAGGGACAATCAAACTTGCAGTCTGTAAAAGAGAGTCAAAACTTTATCAACTCTACTGCGAGTATGATTGAAATAAGTAGCGTTTCTGACCATTTCTTTATTGTGCATATATCCGATATATATTATAATCAATCCAAACTTTTATTATAAATCAGTTTAAGAGGTAATTATGGCGAATCTTTCGTATCATGAAAATGTAGATAAAAAAAATATAAATAAACTGAGGGAACTGGGCAGCGAGCTTCCAAGCTATTGCAGGGAGTTTTTTAGGGGGATAGAGCCTCGTACCGGCTCACGCACACGCATAGCCTACGCCTATGATTTAAAAGTATTTTTTAAATACCTGCTTAACAATAATACTTATCTTAAAAAGAAATACAGCGATATCAGTGAAATAAGTCTTGCTGACCTTGACAGGTTAAAGGTTCCCGACTTTGAAGAGTTTATGGAATACTTAAAATACAGGGAAGAGGAAGATAAGGAGCTGCTTAACAAGGACTTAAGTATAAAGCGAAAAATCTCCTGTCTTAAAAGTTTTTTCAAGTACTTTTACAAACTTGAAAGGCTTGAAAATAATTATATCTCAAGAGTCGGACTTCCGAAACTTCACCAAAAGGAAATAGTAAGGCTTGATATCGACGAGGTGGCTCTTCTTTTAGATGAGGCTGAAAGCGGAGATATGCTTACGGATAAACAAAAAGCTTATCATGAGAAAACCAAAAACAGGGACTTGGCACTTCTTAGTCTTATGCTGGGTACCGGCATCAGGGTATCCGAGTGTGTAGGGCTTAATCTTACTGATGTTGATTTTAAGAATAACGGCATACGCATACACAGAAAAGGCGGCAATGAGGTTACCGTATATTTCAGTGATGAGGTTTGTGATACTCTTAACATATATATGGAAGAAAGAAAAACTCTTATTCCTATAGAAGGGCATGAGGATGCCTTATTCCTGTCCATGCAAATGAGGAGAATAAGTGTAAAAAGTGTTGAAAATCTGGTTAAAAAGTACGCTTCTTTAATAAGTCCCTTAAAAAGAATAACACCGCATAAACTTCGCAGTACCTACGGTACCAATCTTTACAGGGAAACCGGTGATATATATCTTGTAGCTGATGTTTTAGGGCATAGTGATGTCAATACTACTAAAAAACATTATGCCGCTATAGAGGATGACAGAAGAAAAAGAGCAAGAAATGTGGTAAAGTTGAGGTAAGAATTATAAAATAAGGATACCTGCTTAGTAAAACTTAGTCAGGTATCCTTATTTTGTAACTTATATTATTTTAAGGGTCTACCCTTATCTTACATCATTCCGCCCATGCCGGCACCTGCAGGCATAGCAGGAGCATCTTCCTTGATATTAGCCACTACAGACTCTGTAGTAAGTAAGGTGCTTGCTACAGAAGTTGCATTTTGAAGTGCTGAACGAGTAACCTTGGCAGGATCAAGTATGCCTGCCTTGATCATATCAACATACTCTTCCTTATATGCATCAAAGCCTACACCTTCCTTAGCTTCCTTAACCTTGCTTACTATAACGCTTCCTTCAAGTCCTGCATTCTCAGCTATACGGAAAAGCGGAGCCTCAAGTGCCTTAAGCAAGATCTTGGCACCGGTCTTCTCATCTCCTTCAAGACTTTCGATAAGCTTTTCTACATCCTTGCTTGCATGTATGTAAGCTGAACCGCCTCCTGAGATAATTCCTTCTTCTACAGCCGCTCTTGTAGCATTAAGTGCGTCTTCCATACGAAGCTTTGCTTCTTTCATCTCCGTCTCGGTAGCTGCTCCGACTCTTATAACCGCAACTCCGCCTGAGAGCTTTGCAAGTCTTTCTTGGAACTTCTCCTTATCAAAGTCTGAAGTACTTTCTGCAAGCTGTGCCTTTATCTGCGCAACTCTGTTGTCTATATCTTTCTTTTCCCCAAGTCCGTCTACTATGATGGTATTTTCTTTTGATACCTTAACTGACTTTGCTCGTCCTAAAGCATCGAGTGTAGTTTCCTTAAGATCTAAGCCTACTTCTTCACTTATAACCGTAGCTCCGGTAAGTACCGCTATGTCCTTAAGCATTTCCTTTCTTCTGTCTCCGTATCCCGGTGCCTTAACAGCTACTACATTAAATGTACCTCTTAACTTATTTACTATAAGTGTGGTAAGTGCCTCACCCTCAACATCTTCCGCAATTATCAAAAGCTTTGAGCCGGTCTTTACTATTTCCTCAAGTATAGGAAGTATATCCTGAATATTAGCTATCTTCTTATCGGTAATAAGGATGTACGGATTGTCAAGATTTGCCTCCATCTTCTCCATATCTGTACACATATAAGCTGATACATAGCCTCTGTCAAACTGCATACCTTCTACAAGATCAAGCTCTGTAAGCATAGTCTTTGACTCTTCTATAGTTATAACTCCGTCATTGGTAACCTTCTCCATAGCATCAGCTACAAGCTTGCCTACCTCATCATCTCCTGCTGAAATAGCTGCAACTCTTGCAATATGCTCCTTACCGTTTATAGGCTCACTCATCTTTGCAATAGACTCAACCGCTACTTCACAAGCCTTCTTCATTCCCTTTCTGATAACTATGGAGTTCGCTCCTGCTGCTATGTTCTTCATTCCTTCATTGATCATAGCCTGTGCAAGTACTGTTGCTGTAGTTGTTCCGTCTCCGGCTACATCATTGGTCTTGGTAGCTACTTCCTTAACGAGTTGCGCTCCCATGTTCTCAAATGCATCTTCAAGCTCTATTTCCTTAGCTATAGTTACACCGTCATTGGTAATTAAAGGTGCACCGTAAGCCTTATCAAGTACTACATTTCTTCCCTTAGGTCCGAGTGTTACTCTTACAGTATCGGCAAGCTGGTTAACTCCTGACTCAAGAGCCTTCCTAGCTTCTACGCCGTATTTAATTTCTTTAGCCATATTAATTTGCCTCCGTTAACTTCTTACTCTATTACTGCCAATATATCATTTTGTTTTACTACTATAAATGTTTCGTTATCAAGCTCTACTTCAGTGCCTGCATATTTAGAATATATAACCTTATCACCTGCCTTAACCTGCATGGTGATTTCTTTACCGTCTACCACACCGCCCGGTCCTACTGCTATAACTTCTGCCTGAGACGGTTTTTCTTTTGGCTGTCCTGTAAGCACTATGCCTGACTTTGTGGTTTCTTCCGCTTCAAGCTGCTTAAGTACAACCTTATCAAATAAAGGTACTAACTTCATATGATCCTCCTGTTAATAAATTCATTTAGTTTTTAACTAGAAGAAATTATACTAAATTTTGTTAGCACTGTCAAGTGTTGAGTGCTAATTTATAAATAAAATTTAAATAGCAAGTTCCGCATACTGCTCAAAATCCTGCGAAGTTTTAAGAGAAAGTTGTGATTAGGATTGTAAAATAAAAGCTAAACATTGGTATCCAAACTGTAACTCTAATTTAACTGCAAGTTTGGGTAGCAAATATACATATGCAGCATGATGAATAAAAACAAGTTATTTGTAACTTATTTCCAAAACACTGTACTAATACTTTGGCAGTATTACCCTCTTTTCTATTGCCTCGGTAACCAATTGCAAAGTCTTGCTTGTATTGGTCTTTTCACACATGTGACTGATATGACCTTTTATAACACTTCTCGAAAGACAGAGTTTTTTTGCCACCTCTTCCTGCGAAAGTCCCATTGCCAACTCTCTAAGTACTCTAAGTTGTGCGGGGGTAAATTTACTTATAGGTACCCCATATATATCCACATCCGGTGTTTTATCAGGGTACACTCTCTCACCCTTCATAGTACGCTCTATAACCTCACTTAAACTTATACAGCCATAATCCTTATACCAAAAACTTTCATAGCCTGCCGCCTTTGCCTTGGTGATAAATGTATACTCCGGCATTGAGGTGGTAATAATAATTTTTATATTAGGGCAGATTTTTTTAATATCTTCAGCCGCCTTAAGACCTGAGGAATCTCTGGCAGTACATACATCCATTAAAATCAAATCAACTTTTGTACTCATACATATAGGTTTGGCATTTTCAGCATCTTCTATTTTTCTGTTATATCTTTCTCATGCACAACTTTATTTTGCTTAAGCTCCACAAATTCCTGCTTTGTAATCGGAGCAGTATTCTTAGATGCCCTTCTATGTACCTGCCACTCCATGATTACTAAGAGTAATAGTGCATTTACCGGCAGTCTTCTTATAGTTTAATTATTTCCCCACAATTATTTTTCTTAGTTATATATATGCTTTTTGTTACTTTTATATCTTTTTTATTTATATATTCTTTCACTTTTCTTTGCCTATATTGTCTAATTGGTATATATATATTATAATCTTCTAGGTAAATATTGGTAGAAAGGAAGTTTTTTTATGGGTGTTGTAAAACAAAGGGATATTGTAGTAGCTATCATTCTAAGTATTGTCACTTGCGGTATTTATGGTATTTACTGGACTATATGTCTTGTAAATGAAGTTAATTGCTTGTGTGATGAGCCTGAGGCACCATCAGGTGCTATGGTATTCTTACTTTCATTTATAACTTGTGGTATTTATGGGCTTATTTGGCTTTATAGAGCCGGCGAGAGGCTTGACAGGGTAAAGATGTCTTTAGGTCTGCCTACCTCTAATTCAGGTGTTCTTTACTGTCTGTTGGCTATATTCTGTCTTAGTGTAGTGTCTTATGGAATACTTCAAGATGATGTCAACAAACTTGCATATGCGAAATATGGCGATTCGGCAAAGAATTAAAACAGTATTAAAAACAGCAGGTCTGGCACTTCTTTTTGCTTTGACCTGCTTTTTATCTATGCGTTTTCATATACCTGTGCCCTGTGCCTTTAAGCTTATAACGGGACTTAACTGTCCAAGCTGCGGAGTTACCAGAATGGGTATAGCTATGATGCATGGTGATTTACCGCTTGCTTTCAGGTACAACCAACTGCTTACAATTCTCTCACCGTTTTTTGCCATATACATACTTTTTTTCACTCTGAGATATCTAAAATCAGGTCAGGCTAAAACAGGTAAAGTGGAGAATATAATTTTGATAATTATTATAGCCATGCTGCTTATATATGGTGTCATACGCAATTTACCTTTCTATCCCTATCCTCTAAGGTAATAGGTTTACGGTAAGTTATGCCGATTTTACCTTTCCTCTTACATACAAAAAAACTGCCATACTAAGGAATTCTTCAACTGATCTTCTTAGTATGGCAGTTTAATTTATCTTTACTATACTTAACTTTGATTCTTATTATCTAAAACTTTAAAACTTGCATCCTTTAGCCTGCAATAAGTCTGTCCGTCAGTTTCCGTATAAGTCTCAAATGTACCGACAACCTCCACATAGGTGTTATCTTCAGGATACTCATCCGGATATACATGACTTCCGTCATCCCAAACAAATTCCATACCCTGAGCACAACAAGCCATAGCATCCTCTATAATAACATAATGGTAATACCTGTTATTGGGCTCATAGAAACTTGCATAGTATCTGCCGGATATCTTGATTACCTTGCCTTCAAAAACCTCAGGATCGACCATCATTTGGTATACACTGGCATATACCAAGTCACCGTCCATAGCTGTAAGATCATAATCTATACCGTCTTTGTTGGTAGGCTTTAACTCAGGTAGGAGCGGATTAACCGTACTCTCGGCAGCGGAACTTGTTTCGACAGTCTCACTGCTGCTTTCTTGTGCGGAAGAGCTCGTTTCACTTTCACTTTCCTGAGCTATTTTAGATTCCATTATTGCAGATACATTGTTGCTTGGCAGTATTCCCTTTCTTGGAGAACAAGCTGATAAAACAGTTGCAGTTACAAGCGTAAGTATGCAATAAGTATATAATTTTTTTAAAAACATTACCTAATTACCTTCCCTATAATACTTGATAATATAAACAATATAATATTTACAAGTACTATTGTAGAACCTACAGGAGTTGACAAAAGTATGGATGACAGTATACCAAGTAAGGCACATATTATTGACATAACAGCCGAACATATAACTACTGCCCTAAAAGTCTTCATCAGTCTCATAGCAGAAAGCGCCGGAAATACTATTAAGGCTGAAATAAGCAATGAACCTACAAGATTCATTCCAAGCACTATAATTATAGCTATAATAATTGCTATAAAGAGGTTATACCTTTCCGTATTGACTCCTGTCGCCTTGGCAAATGTTTCATCAAAAGTAATTGCAAATATCTTATTGTAAAATACTATATATAAAGATATTACCACTAATGACATAGTAATGCAAACTATAACTTCTGTCTTTGTAAGTGTAAGTATGGAAGTAGAGCCGAAAAGGCTGGTACACACATCTCCCGATACATTGGCAGAGGATGAAAACATATTGACAAGCATATACCCTATTGCAAGTGAACCTACCGATAAAATTGCAATAAGAGCATCTCCTTTGATTTTGGCATTCTCTCCGAGCTTAAGAAGGATTATTGCCACTAAAATCGTTATAGGCATTGTGAGCAGTGTATCATTTGCAAGGTTTAACACTGCTGAGACCGACATAGCCCCAAATGCCACATGAGACAAACCGTCTCCTATAAATGAAAATCTTTTTAAGACTAAACTTACTCCAAAAAGAGAAGAACAAAGTGCTATAAATACTCCTACAACCAAAGCATATACAACAAACGGATAGCTCATGTAAAATCTTAACTTCTCTATAATATTTAATACGCCCATAATTTACCTGCTGTTTTCTATAATTCCGAATATCTTATATGCCTGACTATCAATATAGTCTTTTGTTTCTCCGAAAAATAGCTGTTTTTCAGCTATATGCAGTATATGACTTGCATATTTTATACTGCTGTCTATATCATGGGAAACCATTATTATAGATATACCGTCATCATTGAGTTTTTTTACAAGGTTGTAAAAATCGGTTGTAACCTTAGGGTCAAGACCCGTTACCGGCTCATCAAGCAGTATCAGCTTAGATGTTGCACAAAGTGCTCTTGCAAGCAGTACTCTTTGCTTTTGCCCTCCCGATAGATCCATATAACACTTATTTGCCAAATTTGATATTGACATATATTCCATACTCTCTCTTGCTATTTGCTTTTGTATACGGCTATAATGTAAGCTTCCCTTACCTATATGTCCCGATAAAACTATTTCCCGGACCGAAGCCGGAAAATCTTTTTGCAAAAGCGTCTGCTGTGGCAAATAACCTATATCACTCTTACTTAAATCCTCACCATACTCTATCTCTCCCGATAATTTAGGGATCAAACCGAGTAGGGTTTTCATTAAAGTAGACTTACCGGCACCGTTTTCTCCAACTATGCATAAATAATCACCGGCTTCCAAATTAAAATTAATTCCTTGGCTGACTATGTTACCGTCATAGCCTACCGATAAGTCTTTGCATTTAATGTATGACATATAAACCTCTTGATCTTAATTAGTTTGCAAGTGCTTTCTTGAGTACTTCCAAATTATCTTTCATAACTGAAAGGTAAGTAAGTCCTCCATCTATATCTTTTTGACTTACAGACTGTAAGGAATTAAGCACTAAAAGTCCCTGATCCTTATTTTTTGTATTCTCTATTATTGTCTTTGCTATTTTTTGATTGGAATTTTCTATAGTAACTACATTCTTAAGTCCCAACTCATCAAGTTTTCCTGCAAGGAAGGTTATAGTATCAAAACTTGCTTCAGTTTCTGCACTGCAACCTACAAAAGCCGCACTGTACTTTAATCCGTAATCATCAACCAGGTATCTGAATGGGAATCTGTCTCCGACTAAGATGTACTTGACACTTGACTCATCTACTGCCTTTTGATATTCCTTGTCAAGTTCATCAAGTTTTTGAACATAAGCCTTTGCATTGGCAGCATAGTCGGCAGCATTGTCAGGATCAAGACTTTCTATATCAGCCTCTATATCCATAACAAGCTTTTGAGTATTTTTAAGTGAAAGCCATACATGCTCATCATACTCTACTTCTTCACCTTCTTTAGCATGGTCATGATCTTTATCCTCTTCAGAGTGATCATGGTCTTTTGCCTCTTCACTATGATCATGGTCTTTTGCCTCTTCACTATGATCATGGTCGTGCTCATCTTCTGCAGCCATGCCCTCTACAACTTCTTCTTCCTTTACATCAGAACCTAAAGAATTAAGTAAATTGATTACCTTCATATCCTTGTTGGTTGCTTCAGCTATGGCATCTTCTGCCCATGTATCGGACTCTCCGCCCACATAGATAAAAAGATCTGCTGATGATACCTTTGCTATATCCTCCGCACTTGCCTGATAACTGTGCAGATCCACACCCTTGTTCATAAGGTAGGTTATCTCAAACTTATCAGCATGATTGCCTACTATTTCTCTTACCCAGTCATATTCAGGGAATATAGTAGTAACTATGCTTATTTTCTTATTTGGATCTTTTGCATCTTCAGCCACTGAAGAGCTTTGATCCAAGCTCTCACCTGATGCTTCAACGGACGCAGATGTGGAACTGTTTGTAGAATTAGATGTTGCACATCCTGTTAAAAATAATAATGATGCACACATAACTGATGCACACTTAAATAAACTGAACTTACTCATAATTCCTCCATAATAGGGTTGATTTATTCAGCAAATCAACCACTTATTTTTTTTCTCGGCACTTATCGCATTTTCCCATTATTACGGAGTCTTTGCAATCAAGAGTATATCCACATTCATCTTGCACATATTTATTGATAAGATCCATGCCCTCATGATCCATATGTACTATACCGCCACAATCTTTACACTGTATATGCAAATGCTCTTCGCACTCTTTATCTCCATCCAGATACTGATATAAACTGCATCCGTCATCTGCATGTTTGACTTTCAAAAGCTTACCTGCATTAGTCAACTTGTCAAGATTCCTATATATGGTTGTGAGATTGATTTTTATATTATTTTCCTGCATATATTCATATATTTGATAAGCAGAAACTCTTCTGTCTCTGTTTTTCTTCAAATACAGCATCATCTCTTCTTTGAATTTTGTATTATACTCTTTTTGCAATTTAATCTCCTCTCTAATGTTAAATCGCAAATCCTTTGCAATTTTACATCCTGTTTAGTATTTTTGTCAAGATTTTAAATGTGTAAATTCTGTTAAGTTTAACTTTTAAGAATCATAATCAAACTTCGTTTTTAATTATAACACCGATTGACATATCAAAACAGCCCAATATTCAATTATTATGCAGCTTAATAAAATACATTTTTAAAAATATATAAGCTTTTTATTCTATTTATGTCTTTATTTTTTATGAGTTTTATATTATAGTCTATATAGAAATCAATAAGGGTTTGCTTGTAAATAAAATATACAAATTTACCTTAAGAACTAAATGATTAACAAGGAGGATTTATATGGCAAAAAAACTACTGGGTAAGATAGTAACCTTAACCGCTCTCGGAATTGTTGCCACCACTGCTATATCTTATATTTTAAAATACAAATCTTTCCATAAGGACTTGGAAGATGATTTCTTTGAATTTGAAGATGATGATACACAAACCACTACAACTAAGGACAGAAACTATATAGCTTTAAGCTCAGATAAAGATGACTTTGTTATGGCAGCCAAAGACACTTTTGAAGCAAGCAAGGGTATGGCAGGTGCAGCTAAGGAAATACTTAAGGATGTAGGCAATATTATAGTTGATAATACAAGTGCTGCAGCCAGAGTTGCCGGAGATATGGGCAAAAGATTTACACAAAAAAATAACTTTGCACAAGAAGATATGGCAGAGGCTGCAACTGATGTCAAAAAAGACCTACAAAAGAAAGCTGAAGATATTAAGGATAATTTAGCTGAGACTGCCAAAGATCTTAAAGAAGATGTAAAGGATTCTTTTGCAGATGTTAAAGAAGGTGCCAAGGATTTTGCATACCATACCTCAGATACTGCTAAAGATATCAAAGAAGAAGTTGCAGATACTGTAGAAGATATCAAGGAAAGCTTCCAAGATTCTGATGATCAAATATTTGAAGATTTTCATTAATGTGATTTTTAGCTTACAGTTTTGGTAGTTTAGATATACATATATAATATACATCTGAAAGCAAGCTTTCATTTGGTATATTGTATATGTATATCTGTCAGGCTACTGCCGGTATTCATCTAATTTATAAATAAAAATTAAATGTCGAAAGCCTAAGCTCTTTTAAAAAGCCTTATCTATCTTTTTTAGGTATTATCTCTATCCAATATCCGTCAGGATCTGATATAAAGTAAATTCCCATACCGTGGTTCTCATAGCAAATTACACCAAGCTCCTCATGTTTTTTATGAGCCGCTTCCATGTCATCAGTCTCAAGTGCCAAATGATATTCCAAATCACCCAGATTATAAGCTTCCTTTCTATCTCTTAACCAGGTAAGCTCTAAAGTAAAACCGGTTTTCCCGTCTCCAAGGTATATAAGCTTAAATGAACCATCCTCGGCATCCAATGTTCTTACAGGCTTTAATCCAAGGGCTTCATCATAAAACTTAAGGCTTCTTTCCAAATCCAGAACATTAAAATTAAAGTGATTAAAACTAAACATATATCTCCCTCCTAATTTAACTTAAATGAACTCTTAAGACCTACTATACGGTTAAATACAGGTTTTTCATCCGTACTGTCCTTGCAGTCTACACAAAAATATCCGTTTCTTAAAAATTGATAACTGTCGTACTTCTTGCAACCGGCAATACCGCCTTCTATATAGCAATCTTTAAGCACTGTTAATGAGTTGGGATTAAGATTTAAATTTCCTTCTTCATCAAGCTTTCCTTTTTCTTCATCAACTATATTTTCATAAAGTCTGCACTCCGCCTTAACAGCTGTAGCTGCATGAACCCAGTGTATAGTTCCCTTAACCTTTCTTCCTTCAAAGCCTGAACCGCTCTTAGTCTCCTTATCATATTCCACATGAACTACGCTGACTCTACCTGCTTCATCAAGCTCATAGGAAGTACATTTTACAAAATAAGCTCCCATAAGCCTTACTTCATTTCCCGGATAAAGTCTAAAGTACTTCTTAGGCGGCTCTATCATAAAGTCATCTCTTTCTATGTAAAGCTCTTTACCGAAGGACATGGTTCTTGAGCCAAGCTCGGGATTTTCCATATTGTTAGGCATCTCAAGTTCCTCTGCCTCACCCTCGGGATAGTTATCTATAACAAGCTTTATCGGATCAAGCACTGCCATAATACGGGACTTCTTTAATTTTAAGTCCTCTCTTATACAGTATTCAAGCATGGCAGAGTCAACAGAAGAATTAGCCTTGGATATACCGCACAGCTCCACGAACTTCCATATAGCTTCCTTGGTATATCCCCTTCTTCTGAGTGCCGCTATTGATACAAGTCTCGGGTCATCCCAGCCGTCGACTATTTTATCTTCTACAAGCTTTTTAATGTACCTTTTTCCGGTTATAACATTGGTAAGATATAACTTGGCAAATTCTATCTGCCTTGGGGGATTTTCATACTCACATTCATTTACAAACCACTCATACAAAGGTCTGTGATCTTCAAATTCCAAAGTACAAAGACTATGGCTTATTCCCTCTATGGCATCTTCCAAAGGATGGGCAAAATCGTACATAGGATATATGCAGTACTTGTCCTTTGTGTTATGGTGAGGTATATGGGCAACCCTGTAAATTACGGGATCTCTCATATTGATATTGCCGGCTGACATATCTATTTTAGCTCTTAGGACTTTTTCACCGTCAGCGTACTTACCCTCTTTCATTTCTTCGAAAAGTTTCAAATTCTCTTCTATACTTCTGTTTCTGTAAGGACTTTCCTTTCCCGGAGTATTATAATCTCCTCTGTACTCCTTTATCTGCTGCGCAGTTAAGTCACAGACATAAGCCTTACCCTTTTTAATTAAAAGCACAGCCTTTTCATACATCTCTTCAAAGTAGTCTGAGGCAAAAAATAACCTGTCATCATATACTGCACCCAGCCAGTCCACATCTTCTTTGATCGAGTCTACAAATTCTATCTTTTCTTTTGTAGGATTTGTATCATCAAATCTTAAGTTAAAACTTCCGCCATACTTTTTAGCTAAACCATAGTTAAGTATTATCGACTTTGCATGACCTATGTGCAAATATCCGTTAGGCTCCGGAGGAAATCTGGTCTTGACCGTCTTATATCTTCCGGTTTCAAGGTCTTTTTCTATCTCCATCTCTATAAAGTTTTTAGAAACAACTTCCTTTTCACTTTCCTCTTCTTTTAACATATCCTTATCCTGCATAACATATCTCCTTATGATTATATACAAAATACCCTATCGCCGGTTAATGCATCTTAACCCTTGACCAATTTACATCAACTTAAAGTTACAGTTTAGGCGGCTCATCGATCGTTATCAAAACAAAGCTTTTAATAAGTTCAAATCTACTTAAGATAAGCTCCTAAAATACTAAACAAATGTAAAATCAAGTCTTATATTATACATATATCCGGCTACCCAAACAGTAAGCTTTGATAAAGGGTAATTTATAATTCTACAGCCTTCATAGCGGCATATTCCAGTTTTTCTTTCTCGATTATTTCAAGTATTTTTTCTTTATCTTCTTCTTTCATACTCCATGAAAAACCGCAACCTGCCGATATGACCTGTGGTGTAGGTATAAGCCTTCCTATATCATAGGGTTTACACGCTTTTTCAAATGCTATTGCATCCATGGTAGTGTCAAAAGTTATAATCAGTTTTTTATTTCCATTACTCATATATTGATCCCCTTGGCTGTTATAAGTTGAATTTTGAATATTTTACAACAGTGAACTGCCCATAGTCTAAAGCCTATGGGCTTCCTGCTTCACTGACCTCGCAACCTACTATCTCCACAGGCGTTAATTCGGGCAGTCCCTACCCTATTGTTTTTTCTTATACTACCTCAACCCAACGTCTAAAGCCGGTGGGATTGCGGTAGCATTATTTCAAATCAGCATGAGAACATAAATTTCAAAAACGGATGTTCTCTTATATAAAATTATTATTTAAAATGGTTCATACTAAACATACACACCTTTAGCGTTGACAAGCTGTGGTCTGTAACCTTCCTGCTTTAATCTGCCTACTATTGCATTCTTATGATCCGTACCGTAAGCTTCTATGGTAAGTCTAAGCTCAACTGCTGCATTTCTGTTTATACTTATAAACTGATTATGCTCAAGTTTTACTACATTGCCTTTTTCGCTTGCAAGTATAGCCGATACCTTGGCAAGCTCACCCGGTTTATCCGGAAGAAGCACCGATACTGTAAATATTCTGTCTCTTTGTATAAGTCCATGCTGTATCAGCGAAGCCATAGTTATTACATCCATATTACCGCCGCTTAGTATACAAACTATTTTTTTATCCTTAACATCCAGGTGCTTAAGTGCAGCCACCGTAAGCAGTCCTGAATTCTCAGCTATCATTTTATGATTTTCAACTATATCAAGAAAACTTACTATAAGTTCTTCGTCTTCTATGGTTATTATATCATCTACATTTGCTTTTATATAGGGGAATAATAAATCTCCTCCTCTTTTAACTGCTGTACCGTCAGCTATAGTATCCGCCTTATCCAGTGTTACTATCTTACCTGCCTTTAACGAAGCCTTAATACAGGCTGCATTTGCCGGCTCCACTCCGATTATCTTTATTTTGGGATTTATTAATTTTGCCAAGGTTGCAACTCCGGTGATTAGACCGCCTCCGCCTATAGGCACCAATAGTATATCCACATCCGGAAGTTCATCTATGATCTCCATTGCCACGCTGCCCTGACCGGTGGCAACATCCAAATCATTAAAAGGATGCACAAAGCATGCACCTGTCTCTTCAGCTATTCTGTAAGCTGCCGCACAGGCATCATCAAATACATCACCCTCAAGCACAACCTCAGCTCCATAGGACTTGGTTCTGTTTATCTTAATAAGCGGAGTTACCATGGGCATACAAACCGTAGCCTTAACCTTTGCAAGTTTTGCCGCATAAGCAAGCCCCTGAGCATGATTACCTGCACTGGCAGTGATAAGGCCGTTTATTTTTTCCTCATCACTTAGTGTTGATATTTTATAATATGCTCCTCTTAACTTATATGCTCCGGTATATTGCATATTTTCCGGCTTAAAATAAATCTTATTCCCTGATTGCATTGAAAAAAACTCACTATGTATAAGCTTTGTTTCAACTGTAACTTCCTTTACTGTGTCTGCTGCCTTCTTAAAATTCTCCAGTGTTAATTTTTCCATCCGCTACCTTTCTCTTAATAAGCTGTTCCTTTCGTGCCTTTTATCAGTTACACCTTAAGCAAAGTATATATTATATGTCTCTAAAGCCATCCTCATCAAAACCACATTACAGATTTGATGATATTTTGGCTGTGATAAATAGATAAATACTCTCTTACATTGTAACATTTTTACATATACGAATTTATTTATGACCCTATTAAATTATACATCCAAAGTACTGCTTTTTTCTATATTAAAGAGTGCATCAACAAATTCTTTAGGATTAAATTTATTAAGATCATCAATTTTTTCTCCGACTCCTATATACTTAACAGGAAGTCCAAGTTCAGCCTGTATAGCAACCGCTATACCGCCCTTGGCGGTACCGTCAAGCTTGGTAAGTATGATACCTGTGATATCCGCCACCTCGCTAAATTGCTTTGCCTGTTCTATAGCATTCTGACCGGTAGTACCGTCCAATACCAAAAGAGTTTCCCTGTAGGCATCGGGATATTCCTTATCAATAATTCGGTTGATCTTTTTAAGCTCTTCCATAAGATTTTTCTTATTGTGCAGTCTTCCGGCAGTATCGCAGATAAGCAGATCTATATCTCTTGCCTTTGCAGCACTGCAGGCATCATATACAACTGCTGCCGGATCTGACCCCTCCTGCTGTGCAATTATATCCACCCCTGCCCTATATGTCCACTCTTTAAGCTGCTCTATAGCACCGGCTCTGAATGTATCGGCTGCTGCAATAAGTACCCTTCTTCCGGCTTGTTTAAACTGACCTGCCAGTTTACCTACAGAAGTAGTTTTTCCTACTCCGTTTACTCCGATTATAAGAAGTACGGATTTTCTGTTTTCAAATTCATAGGCACTTTCACAAAGCTCCATACGCTCCCTTATGCTGCTTATAAGTATCTCCTTACATTCAGAAGGGTCTTTGATATGCAGATCCTTTACCTTGGTTTTTATTTCCTCTATTATGTTACTTGAGGTCTTTATACCTATATCGCCCATGATAAGTATTTCTTCGAGTTCTTCATAAAAGTCCTCATCTATGGAATTATAGCCTAAAAATACATTCTCTATACTGCTTACAATAGCGCTTCTGGTCTTACTTAGACCTGCTACCAATTTACTGAAAAAACCTTTTTTCTTCTCTTCCATAAATATTTCTCCTTAATTATCAGATAACTCTCCTTCTACTAAATTTACAGATACCAATGTAGATATGCCCTTTTCCTGCATGGTTATGCCGTAAAGTCTGTCGGCACTTACCATAGTACCTCTTCTGTGAGTGATTACTATAAACTGAGTTCTGTTACTGAGCTTATGTAAATAATTGGCAAATCTATCTACATTAGAGTCGTCTAAAGCCGCCTCTATCTCATCCAATAAAGCAAAGGGCGAGGGTTTTAAGTTTTGTATTGCAAAAAGCAGTGATATTGCTGTAAGTGCCTTTTCTCCACCTGAGAGTTGCATCATATTTTGAAGCTTTTTCCCCGGAGGTTGGGATATGATGCTGATTCCTGCTTCAAGTAAGTCAACATCTTCCTCCAGTTTCAAAACTCCGGCTCCTCCTCCGAAAAGCTCTACAAATACCTTATTAAATTGCTCGTTGATCTCAACAAACTTTTCCGAAAATTGTTTTCTCATCAGTTCATCAAGATTTTCTATGATTTCTATCAGGGAGGCTTCCGCACTTATTATATCCTCGTATTGAGTTTTCATAAGTTCATATCTGTCAGCTACTTCTCTGTATTCCTCAATAGAGTGCACATTGATATCTCCAAGCTCTTTTATCTTCTTTTTAATATCAAGAATAATTCTTTGTACCTCTGCCAAAGATAAATCGGAACTCTCCGGCTTTTCAAACTGTTCTTTTGCCGTACTTAGAGTTATTTCATACTCCTGCCACATATAGTTTGAAAGCTGTGCCAGCCTTTCCTCAATTTTTTCTTTTTGAGTTGCAAGTCTGTAAGTTTCCTTTTCCAAGCCGGAAATAGATTTGCTTAATTCGTCTTTCTTGGCAAATGCCTCTTTTTGTTTTCTTATCTGCTCGGACTTAAGTTTTGCATACTTAAGCTCTTCCTCCTGTAACGCTGCTATCTGTAATTTTAATTCATCTATCTTAAATTTACTTGAACTTATATCTTCCTGCCTTTTTGAGAGTAAATCCTTATTCTCCTCTTTCTCCTTGTAAAGCCTAAGCTTTTCTTCCTCAAGCCTTTGTATTTCAAGTTTTAATCTCTCTACATTCTCATTATTAAAACTTATACTTTGCCCTGTACTTGATATGCTAAGTCTTAAATCTGAAAGTTTTTGTAAAAGCTCATCCCTTTCAAGTCTGTAAGTTTCAATACCCGATTCGGCTTCGTTTACATCTGTTTCTATTTTTTTATGAATGTTTTGTATATTTTCAAGCTCTTTAATAAGTTCAAGCTTTTCTTTTGATAGAGCTGCCTCTTCCTCTTCAAGCCTCGTTCTTTCTTCCATAAACTCTGAGGTGGCTCGGTTACTGTCTTTTAGTTTTTTATCATAGGCATCTACACTTACACTAAGAGCCGAAACTTCCACCTGCATTTCATGCAGAGCATTATTTAACTCATTTCTGCTTTTTTTAAGCTCTTCATATTTTTTACTTTGAGTCTCAAGCTCAAGTCTTAGCTTCTCTTCTTCTTTAAGAGTACTTTTAATACTTGCCTCAAGCTCCTCAAGCTCTCTTTTTCTTCCGAGAAGATTGCTTGTATTCTTATAAGCTCCTCCGCTTATAGAACCTCCGGTATTAAACAGATCTCCTTCTAAAGTTACAAGCCTATATTCATATCTATACTTTTTAGCTATTACAACCGCTTTTTCTATATCGGAAACTACAATTATACGCCCAAGCAAGTTGGATACCAGTGGGCTGTATATTCTATCAGCCGATACAAGTTTTGAAGCCGTACCAAGTACTCCGTCCTCATTTAATATAGGTACATCCTTTATATCCTTACTTTCTTTTACTGCAGTAAGCGGTATAAATGTAGCCCTTCCGAATTTATTTTTTTTCAGATAATCTATTAAATTCTTGGCAGTATCTTCCGTATCCGTAACAATATTCTGTATTCTTCCTCCAAGTGCCGTTTCTATTGCAAGCTCATACTTTTTCTCGGTCTTAATAATATCGGCTATAACTCCGTGTACCCCCTTTGAAGAGAGGTTATTATTCTCCATTATTTTTTTTACGGAATTTCCATAGCCCTCATACTTTTCAGCTATATTTTTAAGACTCTCAAGCCTTGCATTATAGTGCTGGTATTCTTTTTGCAGTTTTGATACATTGCTATCCAGTGTACTTATTTCAGAGGCTTTTTCGCTGATTTGTTTTAGTACCTCATCAAGCTTTACCTGTTTTTTACCCTCTTCAAGTTTAAGAGCGGAAAGCTTTTGGCTTTCTTTATCAAAATCAGACCTTAGCCCGGCTTCATTTGTTTTAATATCTATAATCTTTTGAGCCGCTTCACTTTTTCTTATGCGTATCTGCTCTATTAAAGTTTCATACTTTTGATTTCTTGTAAGTATGGATGATTTTTCATTAAGGCTTTTTAATATCTCACTTTTACTTTCTGAGATATTACTTTCCACATCTGCAATAAATACATTTTTGGACTTGACCTCATCTTCAAGTTTTTCTATTTCAGCATTTTGTGATTTTTGTTTTTCGTTAAGGCTTTTTATATCTTCCCGATATCTAAGTATATCGGCATTTTTTCTTTCTATATCCGCCGATATAGTATTAAGTCTTAACTCAATATTTTTATCATTTTGTTTATTATTACTTACTTGTTCAGTATATAAGGCAACCTTTCCTTCAAAATCACTGATTTTAAGACTTGAATTATTGATATCACCTTTTACCCTGTCTATTTCCACATCAAGCTCTGTTGCCGCTTTGTCAAGCTCTTCATATCTTTTATTTAACTCTTCAAGTTCTTTATTTAAGCCCTCCAGCTCCTCACCGGCAATAAGCTCCTGTTCACCTGCCTTTAAGCTGTCATTTCTTAGCTTATCGGTCTCATTTACAAATATATTGATATCATGTTTTTTTAATTCTTCTCTTAACTTAAGATATTCTCTTGCAGTTTTTGACTGCTCTTCCAAGGGACCTACCTGTCTTGAAAGTTCCGACAATATGTCCTTTACTCTAAGGAGATTTTCTCTTTCATTTTCAAGTTTTTTCTCAGCTAAAAGTTTTCTTCTTTTATACTTTGTAATTCCGGCAGCTTCGTCAAAAAGTTCTCTTCTGTCCTCCGCCTTGCCGCTTAATATCTTTTCTACCTGCCCCTGACCTATTATTGAATAACCGTCTTTTCCTATACCGGTATCAAAAAAAAGTTCACTTATATCCTTAAGTCTGCAAGCAGAGCCGTTGATCATATATTCACTTTCTCCCGAGCGATATATGCGTCTTGATACCGTAACCTCTTCATAGCTTATATCTAAGGAATGGTCAGAATTATCCAAGGTTATTGCCACATAGGCAAAACCCTGCGGTTTCCTTATCTGAGTTCCTGCAAATATTACATCCTGCATATTTCCGCCTCTGAGCTGCTTGGCGCTTTGCTCTCCAAGCACCCATCTGACGGCATCTGCAACATTGCTTTTACCGGAGCCGTTAGGACCTACTATGCCTGTAATTCCTTCATGAAAGTCCAGTACTATTTTATTTGCAAATGATTTAAAGCCATGTATTTCTATCTTTTTTAAGTACATTACAGACTCCTACTTGAAATTTTTACTTATTGCTCCAAGCTTTTCCAGTGCTTTAAAAGCTGCCATCTGCTCCGCTTCTTTTTTGCTGTGTCCGCTTGCCTTTCCCATCATCTTCCCGTCTATATAAACCGCACTTGAAAAAAGTTTTTCATGGTCGGGTCCCGCCTCTTCAAGCAACTTATACTCCAAGGTACTGCAGCTGTCTTTTTGAACTATTTCCTGTAAGATTGTCTTGCTATCATAAAAGAATACTTTATTGTCAACATCATTTAATACATAGTTTAATATCAACTCTTTTGCATTAGCAAAACCACCATCCAAATATATAGCCCCTATAAGTGCTTCAAAACAGTCAGATATAATGCTCGGTCTTTCTCTTCCTCCGGTTGTTTCCTCACCCTTTCCAAGCAGGACAAACTCACCCAGTCTTATCTGTTTTGAGCAAAAATTAAGTGCAGCCTCACATACAAAACTTGCACGAAGTTTACTCAGTTCTCCTTCGCTTTTATCTTTATACTTGGCATATAAAAATTCACTGCTTACAAGTTCAAGTACCGCATCCCCTAAAAATTCAAGCCTTTCATTTGAACCTTTTTTTCCTATACCCTTTTCATTGGCATAAGAACTGTGCACAAGCGCCTGCTTTAATAAAGATTTATTATTAAATTTATAACCTATGATTTCTTGAAATTCTTCTAATTTTATATTCAATTTACAGCCCTCATTTTAATAAAAGTCGCATTAAAAATAAAACTATAATATTTAATGCGACCTTTGCCTTTTATATTTACTCTGCCTTAAGCATACTTTCTTCTATAAGTGAAGTTATATTCTGTTCATCAAAACTTATACATTGCAATATTGCCTTACTTATTTCGCTTGCCTTTGAGTTTCCGTGCGCCTTAATTACCAGACCTTTAAGTCCGAGCATGGGAGCACCGCCTTGTCCCTGCTCACTTGTATCAAATTTTTTGAGTTTACTCTTTAAGGCTGATTTTATAAGTAAAGCACCTATTTTAGTGACAAAACCTTCTGTAAGTGCGCTTTTTATTTCTGAAAGCAGTGTTTTTCCCACTCCCTCATACAGTTTAAGTATTACATTGCCGGTAAAAGCCTCACATACTATTACATCACAATCACCGCTCGGTATCTCTCTGGCTTCTACACTGCCTATAAAGTTAATATCTTTGCTCATCTTTAACAAGGGGAATGTCTCCTTTACCAAGGCATTGCCCTTTTCTTCTTCGGCTCCTATATTAACGATTCCGACTTTAGGCTTACTTATACCGAATACTTTTTCCATATAGATCGAGCCCATCTTGGCAAATTGCACAAGGTGCTCAGACCTTGCATCAACATTGGCTCCACAGTCAATAAGCAAAGAAACTCCTTTTTTAGTAGGAAGTACAGGTGCAAGTGCAGCCCTTAAAACTCCCTTGATTCTGCCTAATATAAGCTGTCCGCCTACAAGTACCGCACCCGTACTTCCGGCAGATACGAAGGCTTTAGCCTCTCCTTGCTTTACAAGGTTCATACCCACAACTATAGAAGAGTCTTTTTTTTCACGCACAGCCATAACCGGTGCTTCTTCATTAGTTATAATCTCATTTGCCTCAACTACCGATACTCTATCTTTAGGTACTGATAACTTTTCTATCAGCCCCTCTATTAAATCTTTTTTACCTACCAGCTTTATACTCAGGTTTTGACTTTTTTCCAAGGCAAGCTTTGCTCCCTTTACCATCTCTTCCCCTGCATAGTCTCCGCCCATAACATCCAGTGCAACTGTCAACATAGCTATATCTCCTATAATTATTATTGCCGCTTAAATAAAAAAGAGCTTGCAAGCGCAAACTCTACTTTATTTGACTAGTCAACTGATACTATCTCACGCTTATTGTAAGAACCACATGACTTACATACTCTATGAGGCATCATTAAGGCACCACATTTGCTGCACTTGGCAAGATTAACGGCTGCCATCTTCCAACTAGCTCTTCTTTTATCTCTTCTAGCACTTGAAGATTTGTTCTTTGGACAAATAGACATAGATAACACCTCCCTACTCTTATGTCATAACTCTACAAATTATACCTGTATACAAACCTTTTGTCAAATGTTTTCTTGATTATATTTAAGCACGGCATTCATCCTTCCAATCTATAAATAAAATTTAAACATTTTTAGTTTTTTGACTAAGGTGACCTACCTAAGCTGTAACTTAAGTTACCATCGGGTTTTAGGTATTCGAGATACGCTATATTTACTCAAGGTATTCTATCTCCACCAAGGTAAGTCCCCTTGCAGGCATAGTCTGTCCGGCTGAAAGCCTGTTTTTTGAAGCAAAGATTTTTTTAACATGCTCCGGAGGATATACGCCTATACCGACCTTTATCAGAGTTCCCGCTATTATTCTAATCATGTTATAAAGAAATCCGTCTCCCCTTATTACCATGGTAATCATATCTTCATCCTGCAATATTTCCAATGAATATATGGTTCTTATTGTGGTACTTGCCTGTGTTTTTTGTGAGCAGAAACTTGCAAAATCATGCGTACCTATGAAATACGAAGTAGCTTCCCTCATCTTATCCACATCAAGTCTGAAATAACAAAAATAAGCATAGAGACGCTCTGTGGGTATGTCTATTTTTCTGTTAAGTATTCGATATGTATAGGTTTTTATACAATCTCTTTTTCTCGGATGCCAATCAAGCTCCACTTCATCCGACTCCTGCACTCTTATATCATCCGGCAGTCTTTGATTAATTGCAAAAGCGAACTTATCAGCCCTCATCCTCATATTTGTATCAAATACGGCTACATTGCCGTAGGCGTGTACTCCCGAGTCCGTTCTGCTCGCTCCTATTACCTCTATCTCTTCGCCGCATAGTTCACTTATTTTTTTATTAAGCACTTCTTCTATGGTAATTCCGTTGGGCTGCTTTTGCCAACCGCAGTAGTTGGTTCCGTCATATGAAACTATCAATCTTATCCTACGCATATCTTCCCCTAAAAATTCTTATTGCTATACCAAGCAGCAAATACAGTATACAGCATACATATACTACATAATCGGCTTTTTTGTATTTTAACGGTTTCATCTTGGTTCTGCCTTCTCCGCCATGATAACATCTTGCTTCCATAGCCATAGCAAGGTCGGTTGCCCTTCTTATAGCAGATATAAAAAGCGGTACTAAAAGCGGTATCATCGCCTTGGCTCTTGCTATAATGCCACCGCTTGTAAAGTCGGCACCTCTTGCCATCTGTGCCTTCATTATCTTATCCGTTTCTTCCAAAAGTATAGGAATAAACCTTAAGGCTATTGACATCATCATGGCTATTTCATGCACCGGAACTGAAAATCTTTTTAAGAATCCCAAGCCCTTTTCCATACCGTCAGTCAGTGCATTAGGAGTGGTAGTTAGTGTAAGTACCGAAGATCCCAGTACCAAGTATATAAGTCTAAGTCCCATAAATACAGCCATTCTAAGACCTTCTCTTGTTACGGCAAATATATAAAACTTCCATATGACCTCACCCGGAGTAAGGAACATATTAAAACCCACGCTCATAAGAAGCAGTAAAATAACTGATTTTAAGCCCCTGAACATGAAATTCAGAGGTACTTTGGAAGCCAATAAAACTACGGCTAAAACCACACTTGCAATTATATAAGAAACTATATCATCCGCTATAAAAAGTGATATAATAAAAATCATGGTTGCAAAAAGTTTAGTTCTCGGATCCAGCCTATGAACTGCGGAATCTATCGGATAGTATTGACCTATAGTTATATCTCTAATCATTTATTAATGTCTCTTTTCTTATCTATTAGTCTTATAAGTGCTTCCTTAGCTTCACTTAGCTTGGTAATATCGGTATCTATATCTATTCCCTCCTGCTTTAACCTATGCACCAGATAAGTTATCTGCGGTGCTCTAAGCCCTATTTTTTCAAGTTCTTTATAGTTTCTGAATACAGCCTTAGGTGTATCATCATAGATAATCTCAGACTTATTCATCACTATTAATCTGTCAACATACTTTGCCACATCTTCCATACTGTGTGATACAAGTATTATGGAAATACCTGTTTTTTCTTTCAGACCCGCAATAGTCCCAAGTATTTCATCTCTGGCTTTAGGATCAAGCCCCGCACTCGGCTCATCCAATATTAAAAACTCCGGCTTCATAGCAAGAACTCCTGCAATAGCCACCCTTCTTTTTTGTCCGCCTGAAAGCTCAAAGGGAGACTTAACATAATAAGACTCCTTCATGCCTACCATTGATAAGGCTTCCTTAGCCCTTATCTTTGCATCTTCCAAGCTAAGCCCCTGATTCTTAGGTCCGAAACACACATCAGAAAGCACATCTACTTCAAAAAGCTGATGCTCCGGGTACTGAAAAACCAGACCTACCTTCTGTCTTAAGGTCTTTAGGTCATAATTTTTTTCATATATACTTCTTTTCTCATAAAGCAAGTCCCCTGTCGTAGCCTTAAGTAAACCGTTCAGAAGCTGAACTAAAGTTGATTTACCCGAACCGGTTTGACCTATAATACCTACAAACTCATTCTTTTCTATTTTAAGATTAATATTTTTAAGAGCACAATGCTCAAAAGCAGTTCCCTGTCCATATGTAAAACCGATATTTTTCAATTCAATAGACATCTTTTATCCTCTCAATAATTTACATAAATTATTATCAGTATGTCCGGCAAGTGATGCTTAAACTAATGATAATTAGCCTATCACATAAACCGTTACAAATATATCTTGCCTTGTGGCACGATTTTCTGACTAAAGCCTCACAGCACTACCAAGCCTTTATCTTCACCTGATGATGTGTAAGAACACTTTTTATCTAACTTTATGTTGCTAACTACCCGGTAATTTTATTTTTTTAATTTAGGAACTATCTTTTCCACAAACTCATCTATACTAAGAATCGCTTCCTCTATATCAAGTCCGTTCTTTTTAAGTTCATAGGCAAGCTCCGTAACCTGAGGTACATCAAGTCTATAGGACTTTAGTTCTTCCACCTTTGAGAATACCTCTTTGGGGGTGCCGTCCATAACTATATTGCCATCTACCATAACGATGACCCTATCAGCGTCTATAACCTCTTCCATATAATGAGTTATTAATATAATGCTTATATTTTCCTCTTTATTAAGCCTTATTATTGTCTCAAGTATTTCCCTTCTTGCCTTCGGATCAAGCATGGCAGTAGGCTCGTCAAGCACTATACATCTTGGCTTCATAGCCATAATTCCCGCTATTGCAACTCTCTGTTTTTGTCCTCCTGAAAGTCTGTTTGGAGAGTTTTTTCTATAGTCAAGCATATTGACAGCTTCCAAGCTTTTAGTTACTCTTTCCTTAATTTTCTCACTTTCCACACCTAAGTTCTCAGGTCCGAAAGCCACATCCTCTTCAACTACATTTGCAATGATCTGATTATCAGGATTTTGAAATACCATCCCCACAGTCTTTCTTATCTCAAGTAACTTGCCCTCATCTGTGGTAACTATTCCGTCTACCCATACAGTGCCTTCTGTAGGCAAAAGTATGGCATTCATGTGTTTGGCAAGTGTAGACTTGCCTGAGCCGTTATGCCCCAGTATGGCTACAAAATCTCCTTCCTTTATCTCCAAATCAAGTTTATCTATAGCCCTGTTTGTTTCTATAACCTCATTATGCTCATCTTTTTTTACATAATCGTATATAAGTTTAACAAACTTTATAATTCCCATCCATGCTCCTTAAATATCCTCTCTTTAGACTTATGCTTTTTATTTTTCAATAAAAATTTTGTATAAAAGAGAAGCTTCTTTTTAATTAGTGTAAGGTTACAGTTCAGGTAGCCTATATATTTATAATATGTCAAATGAAAGCTTGCTTTCAGGTACATATTATATATATATAGGCTACTGCCAACATTCATCTTCGTCTGATTTATAAATAAGATTAAACATTTTAGATTGTTTTGACGAAGATGAATGAGCTACCTGAACTCTAACAGTGTAAGTCATACCGCTAAGAGCAGTCCGAATTCATAAAAATACAAGATTAAAGAGTATTTTCCACCTTGCACATATTAACACTAAAGAAGTTATATCTCAAGTACAATATCTGAAACTATTTTTAATTTTCGGCATAGTCTTCCAATTTTACCATATTGAGCAAAACTTCCTTTGAATTAAGTTCCGGTCTTTCTAAAACTGATAGAAGCAGCTCATCCAGTATCTTCCCTATAACAGGACCTTTTTTTATACCAAGCTTCATCAAATCATCACCTTTTATATCAAGCATTGCTATGGAGATCGCCTGTCCTTGCATTTGGATATAATCAAGCTTTTCCTCTATAGCTTTAAGCACTTCTTTAGACTCCTCAAACTTTTCCAAAAGCAGTCTTTTTATATATATCAAATCTCTAAATCTTTCAAATCCGATCTTAGACAATAGCTTTCTTATTGATATTTCATTGTCCGGAAGTTTTACTTTTACATACGAGGTTAATACAAAGACCTTAGTGAAGGTATCCTTATCAACCTTTAGTTCTTTTAATATAGCCTTTGCAAGACTTGCATCTATATCCTTCATAAATACAGTCCATGCAATATGCCTTTTACTCTCTATTCCCTTTATATATAACATATCAAGATAAGAGTTTTCTTTAACAGCATTAAAATTTTGTGAAATATACTTATATAAACCGCTGTTATACACTTCTTTTATATAGTATGCATTCTTTGAGCATACTGTCTTATCAAGTTCTATAAATACCCTTTCCTTACTTACAAGTCTAAGCTTATCTGCAAGAGTGCAAATAGCCGCAAATGTATTCTCTTCTATACTAAATCCAAGCACAGCCGCAAATCTTATAGCTCTTAACATTCTTAAGGCATCTTCATCAAACCTTTCCATAGCTTTTCCGACACAATTTATTCTCTTTGCCTTAATGTCTCTAATCCCGCCAAACAAATCTATTAAGCCGTCTTTATGTGAATAAGCCATGGCATTAATGGTAAAATCTCTTCTTTTTAGATCCTCTTCAAGACTTGTGCTAAACTCCACATTGTTGGGATGCCTGCCGTCTCCATATTCCCCATCAATTCTGTAGGTTGTGATTTCATAAGTGCTTTTATTGATCAGCACCGAAACTGTACCGTGTTTTATGCCTGTATCTATAGTTCTTTTAAATACTCTTTTTATATCCTGCGGCAATGCCGAAGTTGTGATATCCCAGTCTTTTGGATTTATTTCCATTATGCTGTCTCTTACACAGCCACCTACTATATAGGCTTCATAACCTGCATTTTCCAATTCTTCTATTATATCTTCCACATCCTTAGGTATATCTATATGCATACTTATACCTCCAAAAACTTTGTAAATACTTTCCTTTACACAATAAAGCTGCTGCAATAAGCCGATATACTTTTTGCAGCAGCTCCTCCTAAAATCATAAATATAAAAATCTTAATTACTCAGTCTTAACAACATTGATCGGATCTCTAGCCATATTTGAGTACGGCTTACTTTCAGAACCGGTAACTTCATAATAAAGTTTTGTAGAAATATTTCCTTGAACACAATAATCTTTACTTGCCTTAAACTCAAGGTTTATACTTTCTCCCGCTCTAAGCACAGGTATGAACCATGTTATATGCTCTTTGCCGTTAACATAACCGTAATCACCCAACGAACCGCTGTGGGAGTAATAATGTGTATATTCAGGCATATACTCTCTTATTCTAAGTCCGATAAGGTCTGTATCATATAGATTTTCAACCTTTATATGGTAATTAATTATTGCTCCGTCTTCCACATTGTTTGCAAGGACGGCAACTCCACCTACATCTGCCGATACTTCAGCCTTAATAAGTTTACCCGACTTAACGGCACTACTCAACTTTTCATTTGAAACCATATCGCCTGACTCTTCCTTCCTATTTTCTGTGGCATTAGGAATTGAAGGCTTTTTGCTTTCATTATTATTGTTGCTATTGCTGTTCTTACTATTGTTACTGTTGTTACTGTTTTTGTTATCACTGTTACTATTATTATTACTTTTATTATTGTTATTATTATCACCGGTATTATTATTGGAATTATCAGTATTATTATTGCTATCCGGTTTAGCGGGATCTGCTATGTATCTATTGGTAAATACATATCTGTTATTCGGTAATACAACCAAAGATGAAGTATAGCCATCCCAAACAGTCTCCTGCTTTACATACCACTGCACCGGTGAAGTGGTAGCTGCATTTGAAGGACTTGAGTTGGAAGGTGTTGATATTGACGGATCTTTATAGGTTACATTCCATGTATATTCCCAGTTATTAGCCGCAGTCAACCTTACAAAATCAGAGTAAGGTACATCATCCTTGTATAATCTTACATCAACATATTCCGGTAAATTCACGCCATCTATCCATACAATCTTCGCACTTATATTATTTGAAATAACATCTTTGATATATTTAATCATGTGCAAACGAGAAGTCTTACGATATATAACACTATCCTCAAAAGAACCCGAACTCTCACTTGCTACTGTAGGGCGTGCCTGTGCCACAGGATAGGCATAACAGTACAGATGAGATAGGGTATTTATTGTCGGAGAAGTATTGGATTCTCTAAGAACTCTTACATCATAACTTAAAGTAAGCTCCCCATTCATATCAGGCAAATAATCAATCAGAGCAATGTCAAATTCCAAGTTGTAATTTTCATCATTTACCGAAATCTCATTAAAATTCGTAATATGTCCGTAATCTATACTTACATTCCCCAAATACTCAAGCTCTGAGGGAAGACTTTCTACCAGTCTTATTCTTTCTGTTTGCACAGTATCCAATCTTTTAACTTTAACCGTATATCTAATTATATCTCCGGGCTTTGCACCGGACTCTTTATTTGATATTCTGTTTATTGTAGCCCTTGGTATATGAACAACTGCCTGCACTGTTACAAAAACAGCTAAAACCAAAAACATAAGCAGGAACAAAAACATTGAAATATTAAATAAATTACGCTTATATCTATTTAGATACACTCCTTTTATATATTTCATATCATCCTCTATCAATTAACTAAACTAAATATATTTTATTTTTTAACGCTCTTATATTCTTCATCTATACTTGGCACATCTTCTACTTTTTCATTAAAATCCCGTTTGTGTCTTACAGTCAGATCACTTTCAACATCATTTATTTTTTTCCCGATATACATATATATTATAATACCTACTATCAAGAAGAAAGCTATAACCAAAAATTCTATAATATTCCTAAGGTGCATCTCTAACTCCTATAATAATTAAACTTATTATTTACTTAGATACAATTTCTTCTCCATTGCACTTCGCTTTCTTTTAATCCACATTAATGCGTCTACCATAGGTTTAAGCACATATACATACCACCATGATATTGCTATTGCTCCCACTCCTGCGCATACATCCAATACATTTATATCCGAATACATGGCTACGGCAGCATCAGCTGCAACATTGGCTGCTCTTATGGCAGGCTGTTCTGCCACAGATTTTGAAGCTTCAACGCTCTTTGGTTCAACGGCATTTGTCCTGCTTTCAGATCGATCATCATTTTTGTATGGCTGAGTTTCTGATATATTGTCTTTTTTCAAATCATTTTTATTTGTATTATCAGTTTTAGCATCTTTTTTCAATGCTGTATTTACAGTCTTTGCGGTATTATCGGATTTAGGGCTTGATAAAAGAGCAGGGATAACTTCTTCTTGGTAATGCGGATGTTCAGGATACTTGGTACATACCCTATATCTATGTCCCTCTTTAGTTTCGGTAGGACTTACATCTACTATCCACTCACTCCAAATATGCCCTGTAGCTTCTATAGTCTCTACATGGCTCTCCCCACAAATTTTACACTTATACAGCCTCTCTCCGTCCGTATGCTCTGTTGCCCTACGAACGACACTAATATCATACTCATGCTCTAAATGTGTGCCTACTTTAACTTCCTGTGCATAAACCCCTTTTACATTAAATGCACAAACACACAGAGCCAATATAATGCCCATTTTAATTATTTTCTTATGCATCCACATTACTCCTAATCACATAACTATACAACAGTCTTTGTAATAGCTTCTTTTAACTTATTATAATACGTCCTTCCTACCGGTATAACAACTCCATCAACTAAGGTAAGTTCAGTATATGTAAAGTTTTTTATTGCAGATATAGCTACCATAAAGGATCTGTGTACCCTTATAAACCCCTTGCTGAATAATAAATTCTCTAACTTACCTATAGTTGATACAAACTCAAAACTTCTATTACTATAATGCACAGTAATAATCTTACCGTTGACCTCAAAGTACTTTATCGATAATACGGGTATATTCCTATACTCACCTATACCTGTGAACAACATGTACTCTTTAGTTTTTTCTTTGGCTACATCAATAGAACCCAGAATTATTTTTTCAACTCTCTTTACATCAGTCTCACCCTTAACTATGTAATTAAAGGCTCTTACATCAAAAGCACCGGGCATATGATCCTTTGACCAAGTAAGGAATATTATCTCCCCCTTATAGGAATTCTCCCTTATGCTTTTGGCAAATTCCATGCCGTTTGTCCCGGGCATATTAATATCCAATATCATTATATCAATCAGATTAAGCTTATCCTCCATGTCGAAAAGCAACTGAGATACGCTTTCGTAGGCGATAAGTTCCATATCTTCTTCCTGTGCATCAACTATAACATTATTTATTATTTCAGAGTATTCTTTTATGTCATTAGGATTATCATCACAAATTATAATCCTCATAAAAACCCCTTAATATTGTCCTTCTCTATGTTTCTTTAATAAAGCATTAATTCTGCCTGCCGGAAGCATAAGCTCACTTATTGATGAATCATGATTCAGATTATCTATTATAAGAGCTATATACTTACTTATATCAACATTGACATAGTACGGTTTGCTTAAAAGCTGCGGTGATTGGTAAACCAGATTTGTTGTAAAAATTCCGTCTATCAATCCCATTTCATAGTACTTATCGAACTTTGCAAGTCCACCTGTAAAAAGTCCGAATGTTGCACATACAAATACTCTTTTGGCTTTTCTGGCTTTAAGCTCCTTTGCAACATCCAAAACACTTTCACCTGAAGATATCATGTCATCAACCACTATCAGATCCTTACCTTCAACACAGCCGCCCAGAAACTCATGAGCTATTATAGGATTCCTACCGTCAACTATCTTGGTATAATCCCTTCTTTTATAAAACATACCCACATCAAGTCCCAGCATATTGGCAAAATATATCGCTCTGTTCATACCGCCCTCATCAGGGCTTATAATCATCATATGTTCGGCATCTATCGAAAGATTCTTTTGCGACTTTACAAGTGCTTTTAAAAATTGATAAATCGGCTGTACGGTTTCAAAGCCCTTGAGAGGTATAGCATTTTGTACTCTCGGATCATGTGCATCAAAGGTTATAATATTATCTACACCCATTGACACAAGTTCCTGTAAGGCAACCGCACAATCAAGCGATTCTCTTCCGGACCTCTTATGCTGTCTTCCTTCATAAAGAAACGGCATGATCACAGTAAGCCTTCTTGCCTTGCCTGCTATTGCGGCTATGATCCTTTTCAGATCCTGAAAATGATCATCCGGCGACATATGGTTGGTCTTTCCGAATAAAGAGTAGGTCATACTGTAGTTACATACATCAACCATAAGATAAAGATCGTCACCTCTTACCGATACATCTACAGTTCCTTTTGCCTCACCTGAACCGAACCTGCTTATGGTACTTGGAATAATATATGAATCTCTATGATAACCCGAAAAAACTATATCGGTTTTTACATCCTGCTCTCGTTCATTTCTCCAAGCAACCAAATACTCATCAACCTTTTTTGCAAAGTCTTCACAGCTTTTTAGCGGCACAAGCCCCAAAGGTCCTACCGGTATGGTTTCTATTTTTTTATCTTTATTGCCCATGCATCCTCCAAATTATGTAAAAGATTTTCCGGTACGACACAGCAAAGGAAATATACTACAATCTCCGCCTTCGTATATCTTCTCCATATAATTTTATAATATCATAACTGTTTAAAAGTCTTGAGACTATTCTATCCGAGTAATTATCCCTAAGTAACTTAATAGACAAATTTGTAGATATAATAGTAGACTTCTCAGTATTTATCCTATGGTTTATTATATAAAATAACTGTGTACTTGTAAAGGTATTAACTAATTCCGTTCCCAAATCATCTATGATCAGTACATCATCCTCTAAGATATGCTCATTAATTTCCTTTGCAAACATATCATCTTCCATCTTTGCACGAGCAAGATACTCAAACAATTCAGCCGCACTTAGATAAATCGCCGAATAATATCTGTCTATAAGCTCCTTTGTTATGCAGTTCGACAAAAATGTTTTACCTACTCCGGTATTACCTATAAAAATAATATTTTCATGTTTACCCGGAAAATTATCAACGAAATCCTTACAGAATCCCACAATATCTTCCATATATTTTCTTACAGTTGTACCGATTTCTTTTTCTATATGTTCATCATCAAAATATTTGTATGAAAAGGTTCCAAAGTTTTCATGCTCAAGTATTTTTTGTATATTGGACTTCTCATACAGTAACTTTCTGACCTTATCATTAAAACATCTGCATTTCTTCCCGTCAACAAATCCCGTATCCTTACACAGATCGCATCTGTACCTAAGCTCTGTATAATCATCTGAAAATCCGTATTTTCTTAAAAGCCTAAGTTTTTTTGCTTTAAGCTTCTCTATGCTCTCTGATAAGCTATCAAGTAATTTACTGTCCTTTTTTTCCCTTATACTTAAATAACTTTCTAAGGCAAGTTTTCCCGATGCTAAGTTAAGTGTTTTAAGCTCAGGGATCTTTTGATAGACTTCCTCTACCCTTTCTTCTCTTTTTGCTCTTTCTTCGGCTTGTATTCTATCATATTCTCTGAGTATGGCTTGATATTGTGAATTACTTAACCCCATCTAAACTCCCTCTTAGCTTGCCTTGACCAAGTCTTTGTCTTAGTCTTTCATTAATTAAGTTATTTAAATCTTCTTCGCTGTCATCTCTTTGTTCAAAATTAATAAATCTATTATTAAGTTTTGCAGTCTGCCTTGGTCTTTGTGTTTCAACAGTCTTTATTCTGTCTTTTTTAATGTCTTTAAGCCCTATCTCATCTATGCTTTTTATTCCCAGTTTATACCACCTGCTAAGTATTGAATCGGCATAATGAAAGCTTGGTTTTTGGGCATTTAACAAGGTTCTGTCGCAGGCTTCTTTTATAACATCTATACTAAAGGCGTATTCTTGCAGCCACTTGTTCATATAAGATACTTCTCCGCTACCCGGTAGTCTTGAACTTATGCCAAATGCCTTCATGATCTCCCACACTTCCTTCGGATATATATTGGCTGTTTTTTTTGCCTTTTCTATGCTGTCTATACCTTTTTCATACCAGTCTATTGCTATCTTTTCCATATACCTAAGTGAGGTCTTACCCTTTTCTACACAGCTTTCAACCATATATTCGATAAGATCTGCTGACATACCGAGGCTTTCATACATATATGCCACTCTTTCCACATCATGCTGGCTTAGATTCTTTTTTATATACATCTGTATAAAATAAAGAAGCGTACCGAATTCCTCGTCTTGACCGAGTTTTATGCTGTCTATTGCTTGTTTTTTAGGTATAATATCTACTACTTCTTCAACAACATCCTCATGAACATCTTCCTCAATCAACTCTTCTTCATAATTTTCTTCCAAGTCATAAGTTTCTTCATACTCTTCTTCAAAATTAGAGTCTTCTTTGGCATAGTCTTCTTCGTAGTCCTGCTCATAAGTCTCTTCATAGTCCTGCTCATAATCATATCGGAAATCCTCTTTGGTATCTCCTATATCATCATAAGTCATATTCTCTTCTATTATTTCATCTATATTTTCTTCTTTGAGCGAAACTAAGAGCTTTCCCTCTGCTTTTATTATATTTTCTTCTTTGACAAGTACAGGTTCATCCGTATTCTCAACACTTATCAAATCATGTCTTATCCAATAATTCAGTGCGTGCTTTACATCATTTTCCGTAAGCTCCACATCGCAGGCTATATCAGCAAGTTTAAGCTCCTCTTTAGCATTATATATAAGATACAGATATACTTTTACATATTCTCCGTTAGCTCTAGGCATATATTTTTTTATAAATTCCCCCGATATCACCGCTATATCTTTAGGATCTATATTCTTTAAATTAACTTTCATACATAACCCCTGCATAATATACTTTATAAATTACAGTCTCTTACGATCTACTGAAACTCAAATTTTTATCTTCTCTTATTTATAGGATACCATAGTGTAGACAAAAATAAATCCACAACTTTTTTCAAGAATGTGGATAAATTTGTGTGTATCTATGAAATACCTTTATTTATTATATTCCCAGTATGTCTTCTCCCAACTTATATATATCTCCTGCCCCCATAGTAATGCATATATCTCCTTTATCAAGTTTGGAGAGTACAAAACTTTCAATCTCATCAAAAGTAGGAAAATAGTATGCTTTTTGAGACTTTTTATTTATCAAAGTTTCGATATCTTTCGAACTTACTCCTAAAGTATCCTTTTCTCTTGCCGCATATATATCTGCCAGTACAACCAAGTCCGCCTTTGACAGAACTCTTGCAAAATCTTCAAGCAGTGCCTTAGTTCTGCTATATGTATGCGGTTGAAATACCACGCACAGTCTTTTGTACTTCAGTTTTTTTGCAGCCTCTATAGTGGCTTCAATTTCTCCGGGATGATGCGCATAATCATCTATTACAGTAAGCCCCTTTACTGTACCCTTTATTTCAAATCTTCTATGCACGCCGCCATAGCCCTCAAGACCTCTTTTAATATCTTCAAGGCTTATATCAAGAGCCATACCTGTCGCAATTGCAGCCAGTGCATTTAATATATTATGTTCTCCATATACGGACAGTTTTATTTTGCCCGTAAATTTATCTTCTACATACAGGTCAAACTCGGCTTTTCCTTCGAAGTCATAATTTATATTTTTTGCATTTACATAGCCTTTACCCAAACCGAAGCTATATACTTTACCTGAAAAGCCATCTAAAAGCTCTTCCTTATTAGATATTTTTTCATTTATAATCAATATCCCGTTATCATCAAGTTTAGCAATAAACTTCTTAAAAGATTTTCTTATATCATCCAAATCTTTAAAAAAGTCAAGATGATCCGCCTCTATATTTAATATAACTTCAACATTGGGACTAAGCTCAAGAAAACTGTTCGTATACTCACAAGCCTCGGTTAAGAAAAACTCTTCCTTCCCTATCTTAAGATTACCGCCAATTAAAGGAAGCATGCCCCCTACACTTATGGTGGGATCTTTTTTCGCCTCTATAAGTATATGACTTAGCATAGAAGTTGTACTTGTCTTTCCGTGAGTTCCGCTCACTCCTATAGAGTATTTATAGCCTTTCATAATATCCGATAAAAGACTTGCACGATTTACAAGAGGTATATTAAGTTCCTGTGCTTTTTTAAACTCAGGATTGTCCTTTGATATAGCTGCCGTATATACTACATGATCTATGTCCGGAGTTATATTTTCCGCAACTTGGGTATATTTTACCTCTATACCCTCTCCTTCCAACTTTTTTGTAAGTTCTGATTCTTTTATGTCAGATCCGCTTACATTTATACCTTTTTGAACAAGTATTCTTGCTAAAGCACTCATACTTATTCCGCCTATTCCTATAAAATATATATGTCTCGCTGTGCTAAAATCTATATGCGCAAAATCCATATTTCCTCCAAAGTAATATACAGCTTAAAATATCTTTATAACGCTTTTATCCTGCTCAAATCTAACACTATTTATAAAAACTGATTTTTTATAAATGTGCTTGTTAATTATAACAGCCTGATATACAAAAATTAATATCAATTTTCACAAAAAAATATACTCATTTCTATAAATTTATATAAAATAATTTTTTGAGAAAATACCTATATCCTAAGCAACATAAACAATCTTGCCGAGGACCTCTTAAGCTTTGAGTATTGACATTTTTTCATATATAAAATGTGACAAAAATATCAGTACTGCCAATAGACTTTAGTTAACGGAAAGTGTCCAAGGCAAGATGTATTTATAATTGTTTATGTTCTCAATCTATTATAATTATATGCTAAAGCTGTTACTATAAGTTTTATAAGGTTAAACCGTTACATTTTTTGGATATTTTGAAAATATTATCTTTACTCTCTAAATAAAATACCCCTATACTTTTCAAGTACAATTGAAAGTATACTTCCAAATACACCTACCGATATAATTTCCCCAACGGCTACGGTAAACATCATATACCATATCATATCTTCAATACCATATGCATACTTTAATACAAAAGGAACAACCAATGCATTGATGACTATGGGACTTAAATATGCCAGTACCCTTTTTCTTCTAAACAAATAGCTTATATAAGCTGCCGCTAAACTTGCCAAACTTCCGAAAATCACATCCCAGATAATTGCACCTCCCAGTGCATTGGCAAGCAAACAACCTATAAAGATACCGGGTATAGCCGCAGGTGTAAATATAGGCAGCACACATAATGCTTCACTCACTCTTACCTGTATAGGCCCGTAACTTATAGGGGCAAAAATCAGAGTGAGTACTACATATATAGCTGCAATAACTGCCGCATAAGCTATACTGAGTGCTTCCTTATTTTTAGAACTTATCATATCTTTTCTCCTTAGTTTTTTTTAATGTGTGGATGGTTGCGAACACACAATTGACTTGCAGAGTATAGCACAGCACGGGTATTATATCAATTATTATCTGACTTTTTTTATAATTTCATCAATTATCCTGCTCATATTCTTATTCATTTCATTAATTGTAATATCGGCATATTTCTTATAAAGGGGAGTTCTCTCATAATACAGATCTCTTAAGGTCTGCCCCTCTTTTAAGCTCACTCCTCTTTCTTCCAGACTTCCGAGTCTGCTTCTGAGTGCATAATAAGAAAGCTCCAAATATATCACGGTGCTTATCTTTTTTAAGTGCTCCATTGCCTCCTCTCCGTATATAACACTGCCTCCGGGAGCAATTACATGATTTTCAAGCTCAAGCTCGGCATTGACATCATTTTCTATTTTTCTGAATCCGTCTACTCCATGCTCGTTGATTATTTCTTTAAGTAATTTATTGTGTTTTTGCTGTATAAGCAGATCAACATCTAAAAAGTTCATATTAAGCCTTTTAGCAAGTACAACTCCTATGGAACTTTTACCGGCTGCAGGCATTCCTATTAGTGTTATATTACTCTTCATCCTACCCCCTAATAGACTGAGCTGCCACCGAAAGTGCAGGTACTAATTGCTTTTTCCTTGAGACAACACCTGAAAGTCTTACAATATCTTCGCTTTCGCCACTTGCTATATCCGCAGTAAATGCGCCTGTTGCCATTGCAGCCGCCTTATTGCCGACACACAAAAGCTTAGTGCTTTCTTCAAGTATATTGGTAAGCATGAAAAACATCATATCTTCACTACTCTCATCATATATTTTCTTGATATAAGGCAAAAGTTTTGAACTTAATTCCGTAAGTTCATCCTCATTAAGTGAGCTTATCTGACCTATGCCGACAAGTAATTTTCCCATCTTAAACTGCTTATAATCCTGTGAAAAAATCTGCTCATCAGTTTTATTTTTCAAATTACTTGCTGCTGCAAACATTTTATTTGCATAGGGTTCAAGTTCTATTTGAGCAATCTTTGCCAAGGTTTGTGCAGTCTCTTTATCAATCTCGGTACAGGTAGGGGATCTGAACAACAAGGTATCCGAAATAATCGCAGAACATAAAAGCCCTGCTATATTCTTAGTGACCTTAACTTTCTTTTCCTGATACATTTGATAAATTATAGTTGCAGTACAGCCAAGCGGCTGGTTTCTAAAGTACACAGGACCTACGGTATTGATTCCTCCGATTCTGTGATGGTCTATGATCTCAACAACATTGGCGGTACTCATCCCCTCAACAGCCTGACTCATTTCATTGTGGTCTACAAGTATGATTCTCTTACCCTTTGCACCAAGTAAATTTCTTCTTGATATCATTCCCAGATATTGACCGTTATTGTCAACTATAGGAAAGTATCTGTGTCTTACACTTGCCATGACTTCAGTAACTTCATCAAGATAGGCATCTTCGGTAAAAGTCATTATATCCTTGGTAGTCATGAAGTGTTTTATAGGCATTGCCTGATTGATAAGCCTTGCAGCAGTAAAGGTATCAAAAGGCGTTGTAATAATAGTAATGTCTCTTTCCTTTGCAATTTTCTTTATAGTATTTGATACTGTTGCTCCGTCACAGACTATAAGGCAGCTTGCTCCCATCTCTATGGCACAAAGCTGTGATTCATACCTGTTACCAAGAATTACAAGATCTCCGCTTTCTATGTAGTTTTCCATTACATCCGGATTGGCAGCCGCTATCAGTACCTTTCCCTTATCGTAACAATTATTCTCTCTACCTACTATAAGTTTTCCGTCTATAGTTTCTTTAATATTGGAATACTTTGTCTTAGCCTTAGCCAGTATGTTACTGTCATATATATTCATATATGAACTGGCTATATCATTACCGGTTATTACTCCCTCAAGTACACCCGATTCTGAAATAGCAGGAAGTGTTATACCTGCAACACCTATGTCACGCATCATATTCCATGCTTTCTTTAAAGAAAACTCCTTATTCACAGGTGGAGTGCGTCTGTACTCAACATCCTTTATCTGAGTCTTTACATTGGTTATAAGTCTTGGCTCCTTCTCATCAAAGTACTCAAGTACAAACCTTGTCTCCTCATTGATCTCTCCCGCTCTTCTTGGCTCAAAGTTCTTACCTTCAGTTCTTTGTTTAAGATATGCATAGGCTATAGCGGAACATATAGAATCCGTATCGGGATGTCTATGTCCTACTATAAAAGTTTTCTGCTCTGTCATATTTCCTCCCTGTTTTTTTTATCAAGCTTATTGTACCTATCATTATATACAAATTTTCATATAAATACGAGCCTTTTTTTAACATTTTAATTATTTTTATCAATTAAAAGCTCTTAATTTCTTGCTAATATTGTATATACTCTAATTATAACAGAAAAAGAATAACAGCAATTAATACAGTTAGTCTATGCTAAAGCCTCTGTTTACCTATAAAAGACCACATTCTTTTGCAACAAGTCTGAAACTTTCAAGAGAGTTTTGTACCGTTTCTTCGCTTACACAATAAGCAATTCTTACATAGCCTCCGCACTCAAAAGCCAGACCGCTTACAAGTAAAATTCTATGCTTTTTACACTTTTCTATAAAACTTTGTTCTTCTATCGGAGTTTTTAAAAATATATAAAAGCCGCCCTCAGGGTAAATCATTTCAAAACCGAGTTTTTTTAAGCCGTTATATAAAACAGTTCTGTTTTTATCATAAAAACTTACATCCACCTTTGCATTCGGACAGGCCTCTATAAGCTTTTGCATAAGAGAAGGGGCATTAACACAGCCTATAGCTCTGTTTGATACGGTACAGGCTCCTATAAGTTCCTTAGAGTATGCACATTCATCAGGTATAAGAAGCCAGCCTATTCTTTCTCCGGCTAATGATAATGATTTTGAGTACGAATATACCACAACCGAATTTTCTATAAAATCAGGTACCCACGGCACTTTCTTTTCAACATATACAAGTTCTCTGTACGGCTCATCCGATATGGTAATTATATCTGTATTATACTTTTTACCGCATTTTTTTATACACTTATTGATTTCTTCAAGTACTGTTTTTGAGTAAATCATACCTGTAGGGTTGTTTGGAGAATTAATTATAAGTGCCTTTGTTTTTTCAGTAATTACGGCTTCCAAGGCTTTTGCATCAGGTATAAAGTCGGTTTTGGAGGTATCTATACTGATAAGCTTCCCGTTATAATTTTCTACATAAGTTTTGTACTCCAAAAAATAAGGGGCGAAGCATATAACCTCATCACCTTCATTAAGTATTGATTTTAATATTATATTAAGTGCTGATGCCGCACCGACCGTCATTATAAAATTATTATAAGTGTATGAGGTATTAAAATTTACGTTTATGTGCCTTGCAATACTCTCTCTGGTACTTTCAAAACCGGCATTGCTCATATATCTATGAGTATCCGCCCTGTCTTCACTTATTATCTCAAGCATGGTCTGCTTTAATTTTGTAGGTATCTTTGCATTGGGATTGCCCAAACTGAAATCATATACCTTATCTTCACCATACTTCTTTTTTAATTCATTACCTTCTTCAAACATCTTTCTTATTTGAGAATTACCTGAAAGCATCTTGTTTAATTTGTTTGAAATTATCATTCTTATCTCCTATATTCTTGTTACAGTTTGAGTAGCCTACTTTTCAAAAACACTGCTATATAAATCAAAACCGATATTGCAAAGTAAAACCATGTAGTAGGATTTGAAAACCATGTAGTAAAAAAAGACAAGAGCAAATATAAGGTGCTCTGTGCATATATTAAATAAATTATAGGATTGTCTTTTGTATACATAAGTCTTTCCAGCAGATATATCATACAGCCCAGTAAAACTCCAAAAAGAATTATTCCAAATATACCGAAATCATAGTAGGCATCATACACAAGGGTAAGCGTACTGAGTTCTTCCTTAACCACATATATAGGAAAATCTGCCAGTGTCGGCATCAAAAACTTAAGTCCCGTAAGTGCAATAAAAGGATACAAAGATTTTAATCCAAGGCTGTAGCTGTTTATGTGACTTACCAAGTAATTAAAGTTATCATAATTATTACTTATGTATATGTAGGGTTGGCTTATAAAAATCGGTAAATTATATCTCATTTCAAAGATTGAATTAAGATATTTCACATCGTGGCTTCTCGCTATGGTTAAAATCACATACATTACCACAAGGAGCATAAAGGTATATGCTATTAATTTTATCGGTATATTCCTTTTTATCACCATCATGGTAAGTATGGCACATATCAAAGCAAATATAAGCTGAAATCTCGATACACAAAGTATAGGTATAAGTACCGATACCAAAATACAGATTATTATACTTATTAGTTTTACTTTACTTAATTTATCGGCATATAATATATAAATAGTTGCAATAGAAGGTACCAATACACAGGATACAGTAAAATAATGCACTCCTCTTATATGGAAGTATGAGTAAGCATGGGGTACGCCTCTTACAAAAAACGGAATATAAGAAAGCACTGCCGCCTCCGTCAAAAAAGCCGCCAAGGATATAATGCTAAGCAAAATCATAGCCACATATATTATATTAAGTTGTTTTTTAGAAATACTGCTTTTAAGTTCCGTTATACTCTTTATAGTTTTGTTATACTTAAACTGTTTATTTAATATATGATAGCTTATATAAGGACAGGCATACGCTAAATAAAGGCAAAGCCATGTAAGCGGCAGCCATTTATTTTGTAAGTATGAAAGTTTAAAACAGGCTATGCCCTGTGCGGCTATAAATCCAAGTCCGTATACTCCGAGTAAATCAAGTATATTTGAACTTTCTTTATATCTTTTTCTATATATGTATATAGCAGCAAATATTAATACAATCCCGGATACCTCGTTAAAAGATATCCGGGACAGTATAAAACTGACTATATATGCTATTGTGTATATTAGCATCTTTCCTCCAAAAACGCTCTTACTTTACTTTCACTTTCCAATGCCATAACAGCTTCTTCCATGTCCTTTAGAGATTTTATATCCGTATCCGTTACAAGCTTCCTGCTCTTAAGTACATAAGAAGCACTCATTGAAAATTCATCAAGTCCCCAATAGAGTAACAAAGGTATAAGTTTAGGGTTTGCTGCCGCTTCACCGCACATACCTACCTGTATGCCTGCCTTTTTAGCCTCACTTATCACATGCTTTATAGCTCTTAATACTGCAGGATTGTATACGGAATACAGGTAAGATACCTTGTCATTTCCTCTGTCTACAGACATTGTATACTGTATAAGGTCATTAGTTCCTATACTGAAGAAGTCAACTTCTTTAGCCAGTATATCGGCTATCAAAGTAGCTGCCGCAGTCTCTATCATTACACCTATTTTTATAGAATTATTGTATTTGATTCCTTGGTTATCCAAATTCTTTTTTTCTTCTTCTATAAGTTTTTTTGCCTCATATACCTCTTCTATGCTTGTAATAAGAGGAAGCATGATCTCGATATTTCCAAATGCACTTGCACGAAGCAAGGCTCTAAGTTGCGGTCTATATATATCATCTTTTCTGTCAAGGCATAGTCTTATGGCTCTGTATCCCAGGAAGGGGTTTTCATCCTTTGATATATTCATATAAGGAATTTCCTTATCTCCTCCTATATCCAATGTTCTTATTATTACAGGTTTATCCCCCATCGCAACGGCAACTTTTTTATATGCCTCAAACTGTTCTTCCTCACTTGGAATACTGTCCCTATCCATAAAAAGAAATTCCGTTCTAAATAAACCTATACCGTCAGCATCATACTGTAAGACCTTTTTAATATCGCCGGGTTTTCCTATGTTGGCAGCTATTTCAACTTTTCTTCCGTCCTTTGAAACAGATTCCTTGCCTTTATAGGTTTCAAGTACTTTTTTAAACTCGATTTGCTCGATTTGTTTTTTCTTAAAATCCTCGATTATTTCCTGTGAGGGGTTAATATAAAGCTCTCCGCTCTCTCCGTTCATGCATATCAGATCCTTATCGGATACCTTATCTAAAATCTCCGCTACTGAGAGAATTGCCGGTATCTCAAGTGCTCTTGCAAGTATCGCACTATGTGAAGTAGTTCCTCCAAACTGTGTTATAATACCTGCTACTTTTTCAGGATCCAAACCTGCAGTCATAGATGGAGTAAGATCCTTTGCAATCAATATACTGTCAGCCTCAAGCTCTGATAGATCAACATCCTCAAGTCCAAGTACAGCCTTTTGCAGTCTTGTTTTTATGTCTCTCATATCGGTAGCTCTTTGTTGCATAAGCTCGTTATCCATTGACTCAAAAATGGCTGCAAAACGCTCACATACATCTTCCAGAACATATTCGGAATTAAGCATCTGTGTTCTTATGCCTGTTTCAACTTCTGCGATAAGCATGGGATCTGACATAAGAAGTACATGTCCGTCAAGTATTTCGGCTTCTTTATTGCCTACCCTTTTTCTCAAAGTTTCTGCCCTACTTTTGCTTTTTTGTTTTGTATGTTCCAAGGCTTTATTAAAAAGTTCCAACTCAGTTTCACAGTTGTCTATAGTTCGTTTCTTTATATTAAGTTCTACATCTTTTATTGCAACCGCATTACCTATGCCTATACCCACAGAAGCTCCGATTCCCTTTAACATAAGCTACCTCCTTAAAATTTATCAATAACAGTAAAGTTGTTTATTATACTTTTTATTCTGTTTCACCGAAACCGTTTTCAACTAAATTAATTATGGCTTTAAGAGCTTCCTCTTCATCCTTACCCTTGCACTCTATTTCTATTTCATCACCTTTTTTTATGCAAGCTCCAAGAACACTTAGCACACTTTTGGCATTAGCCGCCGTATTACCAAATATAATGCTTATCTTAGATTCATACTTTAGGGCCTCTTTACATAAGTTACCTGCCGGTCTTAAATGCAATCCGCTGGCATTTTTTACTACTATGCTTTGTTTCAACATTTCCTTCCTTTCTTTAACTACACCCATTTTAGTTTATTTCAAGTAGAACTTTATTAAAAAGCCTTATTTTATTCTGTACTGCTTTCCTCTATACTGCTGCTTTTTGTACTTTCTCTTGTACTGTTTTTGGTACTCTCTCTGCTGCTTTCTTTTGTACTTTCCCTTGTGCTGCTTTTTGTACTTTCCTTACTGCTTTCCCTTGTACTTTCTCTTGTACTGCTTTTTGTACTTTCTTTTTCCCCGGTACTTGAAGGAAGTATGACTTCTATGGAAGAGGAACTCTCTTCAGCACTGCTGCTTGCAGCGGAAGATGTGGTTTCTTCAGGAACCTTTGACACTATAATTTTACAGGGTGTATGTGAGTCCACACTGTATCCGCTAGGCAAAGAAAAATTAATATTTACATTATGTTCGCCAATAGAAAGATTAGTAAGGTCTATACTCGGATTAAGATCCGCTTTACTTATTTTAGAAAGACCGCTTTCTAATCCGCTTACTCCTACTGTAATATTTTCCGGACTCAGTACATAGTTTAGAGTGTTATTTATACCTGTCAGAGTAATATCGGAAAGACCTATAGTTATATTTTTCTTAGTAATTGCTTCAACCCTTAGTGTTACACTGACTTGAGTATTGCCATCAGCATGGACATTATCAGGTAAATAGTCTGCCACATCTATCACAATACTTTTACTCGCTGTCGCACCGCTTACATCAAGTACACTTGCAGGTACTTCCACTGTTTTAAGTTCAGCCAATACATTAGGATCTCCTGCCACCAGTACAGAGCTTATATTGCTTTGTACTCCTATAAATTTATAGCCTTCAGCAACATTTCCTCCGACATTAAACTTAATATTCAAACTTTTACCCTTAAGTATTTTGACTTCATAATTGATGTCCGTAGTCTCGAATTCAAGCCTTGGGTCGGTTATACTCAACTTATTACCGTTAGCATCAAAGAAAACAGGCTTTGCCTTACCTGTCAATTTATCATTGGCACCTTCTACACCGATCTCCACTCCTATGGAACTTATACCGCCTATTATATTTTGCGGACCGCTAAGATATATTGAAGAAGGACTCAGTGTTATATCGCCTACAGCATAGCCTTCAGCCGGATTTCCTACTACTCTGGTCGTAAGATCAAAATTCTTTCTTTGCATATCTTCTATATGAACGGTTACCGCTGCCGGTCTTGCCACCGGATTTTCTATAAATAAATCTTTATTATTAACTACTTCCACTGTAATAGGCACTGAATTGGTAATATCATAAATTTTTGACAGATCTACATAAGCTTTTATGTCTGAAGCTTTTATATTGTACTCATCTCTGCTTCTGATCTTATATGATACATTAACAGTATCTACTCCTCCCAGGTCGTAGGTCTTACCTGCCATTTCAATAACATCTTCGTTAAGTACTTCCAAGCTTACAGTCTTGGTTCTTGTTACCTCAGGGTTAGAAATGCTTATTACTGCCATCCACACTATAGCAGCTATAACTATTGAAAATATTTTTAAACCTAAATTTCTAGTTATCATTTCTTTCATTTGGTTTACTTCCTCTCAAAAAGCTTAAACTCTGTGTACTGACAGTTGTAGTATTTAATTCGGCAAGCATTTCCCCAAGTTCTTTTCCGTCTTTTACTTTCTTAAGTTCACCAAGTTTCGCTATGGATATCCCCCCTGTTTCTTCCGAAACTACTATAGTGAGTGCATCCGTAACTTCACTTATTCCAAGTGCCGCCCTATGCCTTGTGCCGAGTGCCTTGCTGATTTGCATATTTGAACTGAGCGGCAGATAGCAGGTGGCTGCCTTTATTATATCCGCCTGTATGACCACCGCTCCGTCATGTAAGGGAGTGTTATGTTCAAATATATTGATAAGCAGCTGGTTACTAAGCTTTCCGTCTATTACTATTCCGGTATCTTCTATATTTTTTAATGACTGAGTTCCCTCTATAACCATCAACGCCCCCGTCTTATTCTTTGACAGCTCCTCACTAGCCTTTACTATTTCGGATATTATCTCCTGTGTAAATTCAAACTTTGATTTGCCTTGTAAGAAAAAATACTTAAATATATCCTTCCTTCCAAGCTGCTCCAATGCATTTCTGATCTCAGGCTGAAAAATAATAACTATAGCTGTAACCGCTATCGTTGCAACATTGCTCAAAATCCAAAGTATAGCATCAAATCTGAAAATTACGGCTACTACGGTAAATCCCAGTATAATCCCTATTCCTTTTAAAAGCGCCCAAGCCTTAGTGTTTTGTATCCAAAGCAACACACCATATACTATGTATGCAATTATGGCGATTTCTATAATATTTGCTATAGTTATCCTCGGCACATAAATAAGCCAGGATCTTATGGTATCTGCTATATTAGCCATTGTTTTACCTTTCCGTATTTATTACTAATATGTTCTTTTTCGTACTTTTTTCTCCTGACTGCTGCTTGTAAAGTTTTGTACCTTCTTATCGGAAGAATAGATGAATTTAAATTCTAATATAGAAATACATAAATATCACTTA
>ERZ773073.85-NODE-85-length-52860-cov-3.954323_pt1 | contig 52860 bp, 43 predicted proteins | sample MGYA00580616_ERZ773073 | MGnify/ENA primary metagenome ERZ773073 (study PRJEB29015, sample SAMEA2737960) | human oral metagenome | biome: human oral; feature: human-associated habitat; material: dental | place: China | collected 2131 ...
GACACTTTGACTGAACTGATAAAACTGCGTGCTCGGCCAGTATTCGCTGATCCACTGCGCCGTCTGCGGCATATTGTTGCGCGAGGTGTGCATGCCGGAGAACATGATCATCGTCAGATACAGCGGCAATACCAGCAGGCTGAACTGCGGCATGGTCGGCGTAAACGTGGCAAGCATGATCGCCATCGACGCTACGGAAAAAAGATACACCACCGTCCCCGCCACAAACAGGGCAATTGAGCCGTTGATCGGCATTCCGAGAGCCAGATGCGCGATGAAATACAGCGACAGGGTCGACGCAAGCAAGATCACCACGCCGTTGGAGATGATTTTCGCCAGCATGATTTCGGCTGCCGATACGGGCATCACCAGCAGATGTTCCATTGTGCCGCGTTCGCGTTCGCGGATAACCGCCGAGCCGACCAGCAACATCAGGAGCAGCATAATCGCGCCGTTGATCGCGCCGGTAGGAATCTGGTAGGCGTTATCGGCATTGGCGTTGTAGCGCATCCGCACGACGGGGGTAACGGGTAATGGCGGCTGCACGCCGATGAAATTGCGGATTTCGCGCTCGAACATCTGGCTGATGTAGCCTGCGCCGATGCCTGCCTGCGACATCCGCGTCGCATCCACCTGCAGCAGCACTTTCGGCCGTCGCCCCAGCTGGACATCGCGCTGGAAATTGGGGGGAAATTCCAGCGTAAACACATAGTCGCCCTTATCCATGCCGATTTCCGCCTGCTGTGGCGTCGTCTCTTCAGGCATCAGGAAATACGGTGCGCCGATGGCATCGCGGATACGGTAGGACAGTATGGAGCGGTCGTAATCCACCACGGCCACGGCGACATTCCGCAGCTCCGAGCTGGCTTTTGTCTGCGACGCCACCATGCCGGTAAACATATAGGCAATCAGGATGACCATGGTCAGGTCGGCAAATAGGCTGCGGTATTCTTTGCGAATCAATGCGTGCAGATTCGTTAGAAAAGTTTTCATAGATTCTGTCTTGGCTGGATTTTGGTTGCTTTTTAGTTGCTTCCTGGCTGGGTTCAGATGGCGAAGATGGCGGGCAATCACACGCTCCCAGGCGCAACCTTGCCAACGCCCAATTTCATCTGCATCCGCGCGCAATTTTTGCCGGCCGGGTGGTTTTCCCTGTCCAATCGCGAAGGCTGCGTTTCCAACGCATACGCACCCCCTGAATCAATCGGTTTTGAGGCTATTGCCATGGTGATGTCCTGAGAAATTTTCGTGACCGTCGATTGCATGACCGCCTGCATGCAGATTGCAAACCGCAAGCCGTACATCCGCTTCGTCTGAAAGCTATGCCTCCTGTTTTTTCAGACAGATGCACGCCAGTGTGAAAAACAGTACGTAAAACCCCGCCAACACGACCAGCTCTTGCGCAAGTTCGGCAAACCCCAGCCCCTTGGTGAAGGTGCCAACGGTGATAGTGTTGTACCACGAATAAGGCAGAATTCTGCCCGCCACATAAGCACCACCCTGCAAAGACGTCACGGGAGTTATAAAGCCCGAAAAACTTATGGCCGGCGCGGACGTGACGATAGCGGTCAGAAAAATCGCTGCCACCTGCGAACGCATAAAGCACGACACCAGCAGCCCCATCGCGGTGGTCGTGCAGACGAACAGCAAGGTTCCCAGCACCAGCGCTGCCGCCGAACCTTTCAGCGACACGCCGAACCACAGCACGATCATCAGATACAGCGCAACAAAGCTGGTCATGCTGGCCGCCACATACGGCAACTGCTTGCCAAACAGAAACTGCAATTTCCCTGCCGGCGAACCGTAGAAATTGGAAATCGAACCGAGTTCACGCTCGCGCACCACGCCCACCGCCGCCATCATGGCGGGGAACAGCGTCAGCGCCATCATCAAAATGCCGGGCGCAATGGAAAAAACGCTTTTGAAATCCTGGTTGTAAATAAAACGCGGCTCGATACCGGCGGCCGACTGTAGTGGGGGCAAACCATTTTTACGGGCAAATTCCTTCAGATAAGCCGTTACGGCGCCGTTGGCGTAGGCAATAATATTACTGGCGTTGAAAGTCTCGGCGCCGTCGATGAACAGGCCGATTTCAGGCCTATCGCCGCGCAGCAGGTCACGCCCGAAATGGGGCGGAATATCAATCACCAGTTTGGCATCGGTGCTCTCCAGCGCGTGATCAGCATCGGTATCGGCGGCCAGCGGCGGGCGTTCGGTAAAATAGGCCGAACCGCGAAACTGCTCCAGAAGACGGCGGCTTTCCACACTTTGGTCACGATCGAGTACGGCGAAACTCAGTCCGTTCACATCAAATGACACGCCCCACGAGACGGCAGCCATCAGAACCACGGGGCCGAACACAGCAAAAAATGTACGCACGCGGTCGCGCAGCAATTCCTTCGCTTCGCGCGCGGCAAAGGTCAGGATGGTCGCAAACCAGTATTTCATGGCGCTTCCTTTGCGAAGCGGACAGACCAGGCGGCGTGCCCACACCGGAAACATGCCCAAACCGCCCAAACCCGCCAAACCACCCAACCCCTATGCCAGCCAGCGCCTTTCCCGCGCGGCGGCACGGGGCATGGAACGCAACCGGACGCGCAGCTTTTATTGGCCTGAAACACGGTTATTCCTCAATCGCCACATAACCCGTTCTATTGATCAAGGTCTTGCCCTGCGGCGATTTTATCCATGCGATGAACTGCTGCACGGCCGGACTCTCGTTGCCTGTAGTCACCACGTAAAACGCTTTCGCATAAGGATACGTCCCGTTGATGATGTTGTCGCGCGTGGGCGCAATGCCGTTGATGTTCAACAGCTTGATCTGATTGTTTTTCAGCATGGTTTGCGTGTAATACAGGAATGAATAACCCAGCGCGTTGCTGTAATTGCGGTAATCCGCCACGTCATTGACGATGCCGCCCATACTGCCGAGGCGGTCTTCGCGCGGCGGCGTCATCAGGGGCGTATTGCCCATAATCTTCTGCATAGTGGACTGGCTGCCGGAATTTTCATTACGCTGGAAAGCGCGAATGGCCTGATCCGGCCCGCCCACTTCGCGCCAGTTTTTCAGGCGGCCCGAATAAATGTCGACCACCTGCCTCGTCGTCAAATTGCTCACCGGGTTCTGCCCATTCACGAAGAAGACAAACGCTTCCTTGCCGATCGGCGTGAGCTTGAAGGTTTTGCCCGCGGCCTTGGCAGCCTTGACCTGTTCGTCGGACGGCGCGGCGACAAAAATCATGTCCGTCTCCCCCGCGATTAGACGCTCATACGCCTGTGGCGTATTGGTCATGCGCACGAAGTCGGACGACCAGTGGTCGTATTCCCGCGTATTTCCAGCGCCGGGCGGCGGATAAACCGCTTGAACAAAAGCGGCGTAAAGCGGATACAGCGCCACCGCCCCATCCAGCCGCGGACGCTCTCCGGCAGGGATTTGCAGGGTACTGGGCGCATCCAGCCTCGCCAGTTGGTTGTTCCGGGAAAACGGTTCATACACGCGCAAGTTAATGTTACCGGCCGTCATTTGCGGCACTTTGCGCGCCTGCTCGTATTGCCACATATGGTAGCCATAATGCCCGCCGCCTATCACGGCCGAAAGCAACATAACGATGCCCGTCTGCTTTTTATAGCGCGTAAACAGGCACAGCAGCAGCGCAAGCAGAAAAATGACCAGGCAGGGCACGGCGACTTCGGGATGGCCGGTAAACACGATCATCACCATCCCCCAAAAGCCGACAAAGGCAAGGACGCCGGCGGTCATCAGAAAGAGAAGAAACTTGACTATGGGATGCATGGCAAACAATATCCTGAGCAAAAGTCCGATTGATCGAAGTCAATATTTTAATTTACAGCGTCAGCCCGCTTGCGCCTCCCGAACTGGACGCCGGCAGAACCACCCGCCAAACGGCGGAAAATGAACGGCACGCTCGCCTGACAGCGCCCCGCCTGCGCACCCGCTTAACTTTAAATTGCGGCATTGCGTACGGCCAGGTCGCTTGAGGGCTGGCGCCGACCGTACCCACGGGCTTCATTGCAACCAGAGGAATGCCTGCCAGTTCTGCCGTGCTATTTTCCAGATTGCAGCGCCCGTGGGTCAGCAGGATTTTTTCAGCTTGCCTGAACAGGCAGGCGGCTTGTTGGCCTTGCCGCGCATATCTAAAAATCGTCATAGTGTTGCGCTGCCTTGTCGTACGCCCTGTACTGTCTGCGGCGGCAGATTGAACGTCTGCGACGGCTGCCCGGAAGCCCGCGTCCTTTTGGCGTTTCAGCGGGGGCATCGCTGGAACCCGCGTCAATTGGGCGTTTGCGGGAAGGCATCGCTGGAACCCGCGTCAATTGGGCGTTTGCGGGAAGGCATCGCTGAAACCCTTATTCCGCGCGGGGTTCGGGCCTGCTCCATCGCTACCGGCGTCTGCCTGCATTGCGCGTTAAGCGCGGCAGCGTCTGCGCACGGTGCGCTGAACGTTTGTCGCGTCGGAACATTCGCGGCGAATACCCATCCGCAGTAGCTGCCGGGAAGCCCACGTCCTTTAGGCGTTTCAGAGGGGGCATCGCTGAAACCAGGCGAACGGCAGGGCTGGTTTCCGGCGGCCTGACGGCCCAATCCGTTTGCCGACGGCATCACACCTGTTGCAGCGCCGCCAGCCAGGCCAAATAGTCCGCCGCGCTTCGCACTACCGCCTGCTGCGCGGCTTCGCTGTACCCTGCGTTGCTGTCTATCGTATGGAAGGTAAACGGCGGGCGATAATCCGCGTTGCAGTATTTCGCCGTGAGTTCAAACGGGCGCAGCGCTTCGGCAACGGTGCAGCCGACGGCGCCGTCTGCGCGGTAGTCTCCGGCAGGCGCGCCGAGCGAAACGGCAAGCGCGATTTTTCTGCCTGTCAGCGCTTTGCCTGTCGAGCCGTATGCCCAGCCATAGGTCAGCACTTCATCGATCCACTGCTTCAGCAATGGCGGGCAGTTAAACCAGTACACGGGAAACTGCCACACCAGCGCATCGTGGGTTTCTACCAATTTCTGTTCGGCGGCCACGTCAATCTTGCCCTGGGGGTAGACGGCGTAGAGTTCGTGCACCGTGAAGCGATCGGCGTGCTGCTTGAGCGCGGCCACCCAGTGTTTATTAACGGTGGATTGAGCAAGATTGGGATGGGCAAGAATGATCAGGGTTTTAGGCATGGCAATCTCCTTGAATGAAGTGAAATAAAAGCGCCGGACCGGCATTTCCATCAGGCCGGCCGGCATCTCACCCAGCGCTGCCCGGTTTTACGAAACGGCCGGGGCACGGGCGCTCAGCTACAGGATAACGGGATCGTGAATTTCTGGGCCTAGACATTTCAGGCAACCTGAAAAAACGCCTTGACTGCGGCCCACACCATTTCGGGCTGTTCTTCCATCGCTTCGTGCGCGGCAAAAGGCACATTCATCAGATGCACATCCGGCAGTTCGCCGGCAAGCGCCGCCCAATCGGCAAAGGCGTAGAGAAAATCCGCTTCGCCGCGGATCGCCAGCACAGGCGCTTTGATTTTGCGCACGGTTTCATTCGGATACCCGCTTGAGCGTTCATCCAGCCACATGGCTTTCAGGCTGGCCGCCATTTTGTCCACATCGGGCGCAGGATTGCACGCCTGGTAGGCCGCCAGCTGATCGGGCAAATTTTCTTTGAGAAATTTTGCGTCTATCGCTTCGAACATCGGGCGATTTCCGGCCAGATGATCTTTGTGCCAATCGGCGCCCACGGTAATGATTTTTTGCACGTTTTCATCTTCTGCGCCGAGACGGTAGGCGGTTGTCCCGCCGTCGCTGAAGCCGAACAGATTGTACGCACAAACGCCGAGCCGACGCAGGATGCAACGCACGTCATCGGCCGCCTGGGCATAGGTCAGCGCGGCGTCGCCGAAGGTGGAACGCCCGTGTCCGCGCGTATCCACGGCAATCACGCGAAACCTTTCCTGCAAGCGCGGCAGCAGCGGAGAAAAATCGTCTATCGATCCCAAACCACCGTGCAGCAGCACGAGTACGGGCGCTTGCGCCTGTCCGCCGGTTTGGTAATGCAGGCGTGCGCCCTGGTAGTCAAGCGTCTGGGATAACATGGTGGCACTCCTCTCTGAATAAATCATGGGTTGGGCCTGCGCGGCCGGGGGTTGGGCGCAGGTAGGGCGGGCGCCGATGCCCGAGACAACGGCGGCGGCAACGCCCGCTTTGAGCAAGGCGCGGCGACTGATAAAGCGCGGCGTATTCATCGAAATTCCTGTTCGCCCAGAAAAGCCGAAAAGGCAAAGCACCGGGAATCAAACGTCTATTGCACCCATTGCATGCGCCTGCTCGGCATCTTTTTCCAGATAATAAATGAACGCCTCTTCTGTATTCGCCTGCCCGCTTTGTTCCAGCAGTTGCGCCGGCGTGCCCACCGCCAGCACGCGCCCCCTGTTCATCAGCGACGTGCGGTCGCAGCGCTCTACCTCATTCATGAAATGGGTAGAAACAAAAATAGTGATTTTGTCCTGGCGCGATAGCTTCAACAAATGCCGCCAGAACATATCGCGCGCAGCCGGATCGACGCCCGACGTAGGCTCATCGAGAATCAGCACTTCAGGGTGGTGCAGGCAGGCGGCGGCCAGTTGCAACCGCTGGCGAATGCCGAGCGGCAGGGCGGCGGGCGCGGTGTCGGCCACATCGGCCAGGTCGAATTGCTGCAAGGCTTCTTCTACCGCCGCTGCGCCCTTATCGCCCATCTGGTAGAGCCGGGCGTGCAGCTCCAGATTCTGGCGCACGGTCAACTCTTCATACAGCGAAAACGCCTGCGACATATAACCCACGCGCATCCGCGTGGCGATGTTGCCTGCGTCGACCGGCTGGCCGAGGAGTTCGGCCGTGCCTTCAGTCGCATCGAGAAGGCCGGTGAGCATCTTCATAGTGGTGGACTTGCCGCAACCATTGGCACCGAGAAAGCCAAAAATTTCCCCTTTTTCAATTTTGAAGCTGACATGATCCACGGCGGTGAAATCGCCGAAACGCTTGGTCAGTCCATGCGCCTCGATCACCGGCGGAGCGTTCGCTTCGGGAACAAAAGGGGTGAGCGTCAGCCCGCCCGCGCCTTGCTGTTTCTCGGGAGGCAGCATGGCGATATACGCTTCTTCCAGCGTGGCCGTGCCGTATTGCGCCAGCACTTCGCGGGTGTGTTTGTTGACCAGCAACTTGCCGGCATCCATGGCCAGCAGGTATTCAAACTGCTCGGCTTCTTCGATGTAAGCGGTGGCGACGATAACCGTCATATTCCTGGTTTCCTGACGCAATTCGTTGACTAGCGCCCAAAACTGGCGGCGCGAGAGCGGGTCAACGCCCGTCGTCGGTTCATCCAGAATCAGCAAATCGGGCGAATGCACCAGCGCACAGCACAGGCTGAGCTTCTGTTTCATCCCGCCGGAAAGCTTTCCCGCCGCACGATCCGGAAACGGCGCCAGTCCTGTTGCATCGAGCAACCGCTGGATGCGCGCCTTGCGTTCGGCTGCGTTCAAACCAAACAGCCGCGCGTGAAAATCGATGTTTTCCTGCACGCTCAGCGTCGGATACAGGTTTTTGCCCAGGCCCTGCGGCATATACGCAATACGCAGCGATAAACCCTCGCGCGTTTTTTTATTGGCCATATCGCCGCCCAGCACCTGCACGCTGCCCGTTTGAATAACACGCACCCCCGCCACCAACGATAGCAAGGTTGATTTGCCCACCCCGTCAGGGCCAATTAACCCTACCGTTACGCCTTGCGGAATGGACAATGACACATCATGGAGCGCCTGCGTTTTGCCATAGCGGTGCGAAACCCCTTGCAGGGAAACGGCGAGAGGCGTTGCGGTTTTCATCGTGCCCGTCATCTTTGCTTCTGATCTGCGTCACCGTTCATGCCTACCTCATGATGGATTTCCCGCCGCACGATCACGCGGCAGGGCAACGAGGCGTTGCGTTCAGGCAGCTTGGGCAAATACGTTTCAGATCTCCCGATAAATTTCGCCAAACGGCAGCCGGAAGCGCTCGCCCCAGATGCCGTGGCCTGCTTTGCGGATGCCGCAGGCGACGATCATGTTGATTTCGGCGCCACGCGGCAGCTTAAGAATGCGTTTAACGCGGCGGCTGTCCAGCCCTTCCATCGGGCAGGTGTCGTAGCCCGCTTCCGCCATCGCCAGCATAAAAGTTTGTGCGGCCAGCCCGCAGCTTTTGTGCACCACCACGCGCATATCGGCTTCGGATACGTCGCGTGTCATCGGGCGGAACAGGCCGATGCTCCAGGCCAGCACTTTGCGGAATGCGCCGAGCAGGCCGCGGCAGCGGGCATAGAGAAAAGGCATGAGTTTTCCGTAATACACCTCACTTGTCTTGATCCGTCCTGCCTGCTTTTCTGGTGGGCTGCTGCGTGCGATGTTGCCACGCTCAAATTCCAATACAGCCTGGGCGCGGCGGCGGTGCAGATCCTGGCGGGTGACGAACACAACCATCTGCTGCGCGGTAGTGGCGGCCTGCTGGCCGAGGCAGGCGGCGGCAAGCTCTTGCAGTACGGCGGGGTCGGTCACGTGGTAGAACTCGTAAAGCTGCATGTTCGAGCTGCTGGGAGCAAGCTGTGCAGTGCGCAGGCAGCAGCGCACGACATCGGTGTCGAGGGGCGCGGCTTCATCGTAATGACGCACGGAGCGGCGACGGTTGAGGATGTCGTTCAGCGTCACGGCGCTTTACTCCTGATCTCTTGCCTCCGGCGCCGGCTGGGTTTCCGGATCCAGGGCAGCGACGGCCGAGCGCAGCCATTGCCAAGCCAATGTCTGCTGTTCGCCAAAGGCGTTCCACAGCGCGTCTTCGCTCATCACGCTGTATTCGCCTTGGGTGCGCAAGTCCACGTCCAACCCGTTCGCTAGCGCATTGTAATAGCGGTTGTATTCGCCGCCAAAGTAAAACTGCGCCAGCTTTTGCATGAGGGCGGCAGCGTGCTGCCAATCGCTCTGCGCGGCTTGCAGTTTGGGCAGCCACTGCATCCATTCGCGGTAAAGCTGCTGGATTTCATCGATGCGCGTTTGTGCCTCGGCAAGCGTCGGTTCTGAATTCATCTTTGTCCTTTCTGATATGGATCACGCTTTCCCAATTTTTCCCAAGTTCCAGAATTCGGATGAACGGCAGGGTGAACGGAAAAGCGCCGTGCCGTCACTGCGGCAGCTTTACCGCCAAATCGGCAGGCCATTGCGCCTGCTCATTCACGCGCACGTAGCCGTTGCCCGTCATGCCGCCTTTAAGCAGGCCCTTATATTGCAGGGCGGTTGCCGACGGCACTTTCAGTTTGACCTTGAACATCAGCTTCGCCCGTTCGTTGACGGTTTCCACGTTTTTCGGCGTGAATTGGGCATCGCTGGCAACGTAGCTGATTCTGGCGGGGAACACGGCATCGATGCTGTCGAGCACGATGCGCGCTTCGTCACCCAGCTTCAAACGCGCGACCTGCGGCGCAGGCAGAAAGATATTCATGCTGGCATCGGCCGGGTCGAGCAGGCTGACGACCTTGCCGCCCGCCGCCAGCACATTGCCGACATCGGCGATTTTGTATTCCACGCGCCCGTCAATCGGGCTACGGATGAGCATGTCGTCGTTGGCCGAAGCCGCTTCGCTCATCTGCGCCTGCGCGGCGCTGATGGCCGCCTGCGCTTCGGCGTGCGCGGCCTTGGCGGCAGCCACCGACGCGGCGGCACTGTCGCGTTCGGCGCGGCGCTTGCGCAGCTCGCTGTCGGAAATCAGTTCGCTGCGGCGCATGGCGTGTGCGTTATCCAGCTCCAGTTGCGCCACGTGCAGCCGCTGTTCGTAGGCTTTGATTTCGGCATTGGCGCGGGCAGCCGTTTCTTGTACCCGCTGTTTCTGCGCCTTGGCCGCTTCGACACGGCTGGATGCCGTATCGGATGACAGCTCGGCCAGCACATCGCCTGCGCGCACTTCATCGCCCTCTTCGGCGAACACAGCCTTCACCCGCCCCGGATACAGCGTCGCCACATCAATACGCTCCAGTTCCAGCCGGCCGTTGGATCGGGCCAGACCGTCGGGTAGCGCGCCAAGCTGTTCCTGCCGGTGAATGAACCAGCCGCCCACCACCAGTACGGCAAGTACGATGATGCCGAGAACGACGGGCAGGATTTTTTTCATAGACAATCTTCCAAAAAATATTTATGCGCCACTTGATGTTTTTAGCAATTGCACAGAATGTGGTGCCTAATGAAAATCATGGCAAAGTCGTGTCGGGCATCCGGACAGCACTACTGACAGAAGGCGTAAATGCTTCGCCAAGGTGCCCTTGAAATACGGATTTGGGCGTTTGACCAAAAAAACGGGAAAAAGCAACGCTGAAATTTCCCGGATGCTCATAACCGACAGCATAGGCTGCTTCAGCCACCTGACAGCCGCGCTCCAGGAGCTGCCGCGCTTTGTGCATCCGCGCCGCCAACAACCATCGCGCAGGACTTTGTCGATAACGTTCTGCAAACAGGCGACGCAACTTGTTTTCACTGACACCAATTGCGCACGCCAGTTCATTCAGGCCAACATGGCGATCGGCATTTGCTTCCAGATAGCGTTGTGCCGCCTCCGCTTGCTGTTGTTGTTTTTCTCGTTGACGCAAGCATCCTGAAACCACACCAAGGGCGTGCAAGATTTCAGATAGCAACGATAAAGCGTAAATATGTGTTTGCACGACATCTTTGGGCACTTCGCATACCTGTCGCAACAAAGCCTGGACGCAGAACGCAACGGATGGCGTCATATCGAGACAAGCCAACTGCCGTAAAGACGGACGCCTGACAAGCATGTACCGTCCTTCGCCAACAATGTAACGCTGCAAGCTGGACTCTCCCAGCACCAAGCGCAATTGGCGCGTTTCGCCAGTGCAGTAGCGTCGCTCGCCTCGAACATTAAGAAAACTGGCAACCACGATGCTACCGGCACGAAAGCGTAAAGCGCCTTCTGTTTCCGCGCAGAAAACTGATTCTCCGAACAACGACAGCGTAATGGCCAGTAAAGGCGCTTCATCGTGCCGCAAGCTTTCCTCAACCAGCGGTACACGAGGCTGGTAAACGCTATGAAGAAGATGGAAGTCATCAGCCAAGGCAAGACTATCGGTATAACAATTGCCGAACCGGGCTGGTAAATACTGGTGCTGCCAACCACCAGCCTGCTTGCGTATCAGACGTTCAACATCAGACCCGACACGCTGAGAGACACCGCTACTTTTACGAGAGAGGCCAAGAATGACAGAAGGCATAAGAAATCAGTGCATTTTCATAGATAAATAAAAGTAAGCGTTTCTCATTTTATAAGAGAATTTTAATGCTTCTAACGTTGCCACTTCGGCACTGCGACGGCACAACGTACCACCTCAAGGAATTGATCATGCTATCGAAAAAACGATGCCGGATATTTTTCATATCAAGGCAAATGAAATATCAGGCTTATGACTTATACACCAGGAAAATAACAATACAGTTTTTTCTGGGGGCGTTATCCATTTTATTTACAGGCGCAATAAACGCCCAAAACACAGAGGCAGAAGATATCAGCGAACTGCCAACTATAACGGTCACTGCCAACAAACAGAGTGAAACGCTAGCAACGGTTGCAGGAAGCATCACAGCATTTGACGGCAACGATCTGAAGAATATTGGGGCACGCAGTCTGGCAGACGTAGCAACAATGACGCCTAGTTTCAGTTTTCAGGAAACGGGGCAGAGCACATTATCACCTCCGGTCATGCGTGGCATGACCGCCAATATTATTTCTTTTTCTTCTTCAGCAGTATTGCTTGTCGATGGCGTACCGACTCTGCACGCCTGGGGATTTGGCGACAGACTATTTGGTGTCGAACGCGTAGAGGTTTTGCGTGGGCCTCAGTCAACGCTTTACGGACGCAACGCTGAAGCCGGCGTAGTCAATGTGGTTACACGTTTGCCTGATACGCATCCGCATACTTTCGTCAGCGCCGATCTAGGCAGCCACGGTAAAAAGGTATTACGTGCCGATATCAGCCGAATGCTGGTTGAGAATCGGCTCTATGCCAGTTTTGCGGGCGAAACGACGCGTCAGGACGGGTTTATCGATAATGTTTTCACCGGAGGGAAAACAGACGACCGCGCCTTGCACAGCGGGCGCCTTGCATTACGTTGGACGCCTAGCACTGCAACCGATGTCGTTTTACGCGCATCAGCACAACGCTACGACGACGGCGGTGCAACCTGGGGAGCTGTCACCGCACCGCGTTACACCGTACATTCAGGAACGGAAAGCTGGTTGCGCGCTTCGGGGCAAACCGTATCGTTGGATATCAATCATGAAATCTCACCTTATCTGCAGTTGCGTTCGATTACCGCGCGCAACCTTTTCCGTGACCACATGCAGCAAGACACCGATTTTTTACCGACTGAACGCATGTTCATCGGACGTGATTATCATTTTGACACGATATCCCAAGAGCTTCGGCTAGAAGGCTATACAGACGACCGTCTGAACGGTATCCGCTGGATAGCGGGCGTTTATGCTGACCGTGACGATAACGACTGGCGCTTCACACAAAAAACACCAAGGGCCTTGACTCGCACACAAGCCAAGCAGAAAGCACACACAACAGCGCTTTTCACCCACTGGACAATCCCTTTGGCAACACACTGGAATTTGTTGGCTGGTGTCCGCCTGGAAGAAAACAATGTGCGTCTCAAGTTATATGGCAAAAACGAAGCTGAACAACAGCACATCTGGCGGCACACCTCACCCAAGCTTGCGCTGCAATATCAGAATGGCCCGATACAGGTATATGCAGGCTATTCCAATGGCTTCCGCGCCGGTGGTTTTAATGCTTTTTCTTCTCTCGCCAGCCAGCGTGCCTATCAACCGGAAAAATTAGACGCTTGGGAAATAGGCATCAAAGGTTATGCCCTTGCGCATCGGCTTTTTTATAGCGCAGCAATTTATCGCATGAACGTGCATGATATGCAGGTTCAGCAAATGCCGGCACCTGGACAGGTTTTCATCAGTAATGCTGCACGCGCACATTCGACAGGAGCGGAAGCCGAACTACGCTACCGCATCAGCAATAACTGGCAGGTACAAGCTGGGGTTGCACTCAATCGCACACGTTTCAATGAATATCATGATGGCGTCAATAATTACGAAGGCCATCGAAATCCTTTTGCCCCGGATTTGCAGGGAAATTTGAGTCTACGCTATGAAGCCCCACAAGGCTGGTGGGCACAAGCCCGACTACATGGAATGGGAAAAATTTACCTTGATGCCGCTAACCATTACCAGCGTCCAAACTATACTCTTCTTGATCTATCAGCAGGATATTTGTTAGCCAACGCGGAATTGGTTGCTTATATCAACAATGCAACTGGCAAGCGTTACGACGCCATTGGCTATCTCAACGGCATCGCAACTGCCTACAGCGCTCCGCGTGAGTACGGTCTGCGCCTATCCTATCGCTTCTAATGGAGGAACCACATGAGTGCTGACACGCCTCACCCTCTACAGATTTTTTGGGATCAGGCATTGGCTTCAATACATACCGGTGCGTTACTGGCTGCTTTCGAGCATGGACTATTTTTAGAACTTGCGGAAAATGCACCAACATCAGCACCGATACTGGCCGGGCGTTTGGGGTTAAATGTTACCCGGACAGAGCACTGGCTAGAACTACTTTGGGGCATGGGCATCTTAGATCGTGCAGAAAAAACCCAGAAAAATGAAAACAGCACATGGTGCTACTACGTATCACCCAGCTTAACTAATTATTTATTCAACGGCACTCAATGCTGCCACGAGGCACTGGCTTTTCGACTACGAGCCATGCATCAATTCGGAAAAAATCTCTCCGGCTGGCTACGTGAAGATTGCAACGTCTTGCCAAAAAGTGCAAATGACGCTGGATGGGCAGCGGCCGCACAAAAGCAAATTGGGCAAGAGCAATGTGCCGTAACCGCCGATACGGCTTTGACTTGTGTAGCGTACGCGGAAATTTCTAAAGCATCATGCCGATTCCTTGACTTGGGCGGTGGCCCTGGCTGGGTCGCCATTGCCTTAGCAAAACAGTACGCTGACTGGAATGGTGTCGTCTTCGACCTTCCGGAAACAGTTCATGTAGCACGCCAGAACATCGCATTAACTGGGCTGCAACAACGTCTGGAGACACTAGGTGGCGACTTCACCACAGCAGACATCGGCGCAAACTATGATCTGATTTGGTGCTCATCGCTACTGTATTTCACTCATGATCTGAAAATGTCGGCACACAGGCTGCTGGCAGCGCTTGCACCCGGCGGTACGCTCGTTGCCGTTCATGCAGAAATTCCTAATACACGCAGTGAGGCCGAACGGATCTTAGCCTATTGTCTGCCTTTGCAATTGCGCGGATGCCAGGTCTGGCGCCAGGGGGAGTTCGCCCAAATCTTATGTGAGTCGGGATTTACCATACTGGCGTCTTTCCCTTGCATGCGCTTTCCACTTGCGCCAATGCAGGTCATTATCGCTCGTAAAGAGGAAGCAGGATGAAAACCGCAGATAGTCAAAATATCTGCTGGTGCTGGTATCAGTTCAGTTTCGGCGCACTCAATCTTGCCCTAGCGACCCCTGCCATCTATCTGGCTATAGGACTTCCCCTCATCATGCGCCAACACGGCTGGTCAGGAACTGAAATCGGCGTCTTCCAGCTCATGGGATTTCCTGCACTGTTCAAAATCATTATGGCCTGGCCTGTTGAAAACCGGCATGACATTGCAGTGACAAAACATTATGTCCGCTGGGCAACTTTGCTTGGCAGCGCATATCTTCTTGTTTTACTGGCGCTTGCCATGAGTGGTATCGATGCCAATAGATGGCAATTGTTCACCCTGGGTTTGCTCGCTAGCGGACTATCGGCATGGGCAGATATTCCAGTCAATGCACTGGCGATTTATCTATTGCCCCCAGAAGAACGCATACGCGCCGGCGGCATCCGTTCCGCTGCATTATGCCTAGCCGCCATTCTCGGCGGCGGTCTAATGTTACTGGCACAACAAAACTGGGGGTGGTATGCGCCTTTTATTTTCATGGCTTCACTGTTATTTGCCGCACTATGGTTACTGTCGACTCTAAGGAAGACGGGGAAAACAGCGAAGACAGAACACCTTGCATTGGTTCCTGAAACGGCATGGCTAGCTACATGGCGAGACTTTTTTCGCCAGCCCGGTGCATGGCGCTGGACACTCCTGTTATTGGGATATTTTCCTTTTGTCGCTACGGGCTGGGTCTATCTTAAACCGCTTTTACTTGATTATGGATTCGCAGCAAAAGAAGTCGCATGGATTGCCGGAGTCGGTGGTGGCGGATGTGCCGCTTTAGCTAGCCTTGCAACTGCTCGCCTGGTAAATCACGGCACCTTGGGGCGCGCCGTACCCTTATGTGCATTCGCCGGATTTGCTACGCTTGTTTTCCTAGCAGCAGCCATCTGGTACCATGCAGATCATAGGGTAATGATTGTTACCAGTCTGTTATTAGCGGCAAGCATGGGCACCACAGCGTCACTCGCATTCAGTTTGATGATGGGATTTGCCCGAGCACGCCGCCAGGCGGTCGATTATGGGCTGCAAGCCAGTCTTTTTACATTGGGGCGACTAACCATGCCGCCTATCGCCGGCTTTATACTGGACAGGTTCAACTATGTCGGCATGCTGGCTGCGCTGGCCCTTGGGGCATTAATCATGGCCATGTTTAGCTACATTGCGCCGCTCATTTTAGATCGGCACAAAACAGAATAGATTCGAGTCGCAACAAGTTAATTTAATCCATACGCGGCGCGGCGCCCGGCGGCAGAATCACCCACATCTGCCCCTGCTGGCGCATTTTGCCTGCCCGGTCGCCGGCCTCCGCGCCGAAGCCCCAAAAATAGTCGGCGCGCACAACGCCGCGAATGGCGCCGCCCGTATCCTGCGCCAGCATCAGACGATGCAGCGGTGCTGCCGAGTCCGGCTGCGTCGTCGCCAGAAAAACGGGCGCCCCCAGCGGTACATGACGCGGATCGACAGCGATGCTGCGTCCGGCGGTCAATGGCACGCCCAGCGCGCCGTTCGGCCCTTCGTCGCCATTGACGGCGGATTCACGGAAAAACACGTAGCTCGGATTGCTGTTGAACAAAGCGCCCGCCCGGCCCGGATTGGCGCGCACCCAGGTGCGAATGCCTTGCATCGACGCCTGTTCGGCCGTCAATTCGCCGCGCTCGACCAGTTCGCGGCCGATGCTGCGATAGGGATGCCCGTTCTGGTTGGCGTAACTGAGCCGCACCATGCGGCCATCGGTCAGGCGCACACGCCCAGAGCCTTGCACCTGCAAAAAGAACAGATCGACCGCATCATCCACCCAGAGCAGCGCATGATCGGCGTATTTCTGCATCTGACTGGTGATTTCAGCGCGCGAGTAGTACGGCACCACCTGATTGCCCTGTAAACGGCCGCGCAGACGCTGGTGCTTGAGGTCAGGCAGAACCGCAGACAGTTCGATGGTCAGCAGGTCGTCCGGCACACCCAGCGCCGGATAGGCGAATTTTGCCGTGCGCTGGCGAGCGCCTTGCAGCAACGGCTCGTAATAGCCGGTGATGAGGCCGCTCGTCGAGCCGTCCGGGTTGGTCAGGCGATAAGGGCGAAAATGCGCCTCGAAAAAGCGGCGCAGCGCGGCCTGATCCGTCGCCGCAAGTGGTTTCGCCGCCTCACACGCCGCCCGCCATTGCGGCCATTGCGGGCGCTTTGACAGCGCCAGGCAAGATTGCAGGAAGGCCGGCCAGGCGGCGGACAGATCCTCGTTTTCCCAGCCGGGCAGATCACGCCAGCCGGCCGGCTGCATCGGTCTCACCGATCTGTCTGCCGGCAGATCAGCCGCCGTATCAGAAGCCGTTTTTTCCGGCGGCGAAGAGGTCGCCGGTGTCGTCGGGCAAACCGGGCATTCCGGCGCCGTCGAACAGGCCGAAAGCCACAGCGCCGCCAGCGCTGCAACATAAAAACGCATCGCCTGCTTGGGTCTTTCTTGCATCATTTGATAGAGTAAAGATTCTTCTGAAAGCATGAAGTATAGCCAAACACGCTGTTTTCCTACGGCATTGCCGCTTTTTGCAGCGCCCTTTGCCACCCGCCTGTTTGGCTTTATTCCTTGTCGCCTAACCTGCGATTGATCAGGCCACGCACCGCCCAGAAAAACCACTGGCCGACGCGCTTGCCGCCGATCCATCGCGGAAAGACAAACAGGACCCTACACCGAAAAGACAATTTGAAAAGGCAATTCGCGCCATGACTGACACCACCCGCAAAACCGACCAGAGCTCCGACCAAATCTTCGCCCCTTTTCTGCATTTTCTGCAACGCGCCGAAACGCTGCTTGATCGCCTCGACCCTCTACTGCCGCCCGCTTCCGCCGCCCCCGACTGGCGCAATGCCGTGGCCTTCCGCTGGCGCAAGCAAGGCGCCGCCGGCTTCCTGGCGCCGGTGCGCAAGCTTTCCCGAATTCGCCTCAGCGACCTGAAGGACATCGACGAGCAGAAAGCGCGCATCAACGCCAATACGCGCCAGTTCGTCGCCGGCCAGCCGGCCAACAACGTCCTGCTCACCGGCACGCGCGGTTCCGGAAAGTCCTCGCTGATCAAAGCTCTGCTCAATGAATATGCAAAGAAAGGCCTGCGCGTCATCGAGGTCGACAAGAACGATCTCGTCGATCTGCCGCTGATCGTCGAACTTATCGAGGAACGCCCCGAACGCTTTATCGTCTTTTGCGACGACCTTTCTTTTGATGCCGGCGATGCCACCTACAAGGCGCTCAAAGTCGCGCTCGATGGCTCGCTGGCTTCGGCGCCGGAGAACGTCCTGATCTACGCCACGTCGAACCGCCGCCACCTGATGCCGGAATATTTTGAGGAGAACCTTGAAACCAGCCGCGTCGGCGAAGAAATCCACCCTGGCGAAGCGATCGAAGAAAAAATCTCGCTCTCCGAACGTTTTGGCCTCTGGCTCTCGTTCTATCCTTTCGACCAGGATGCCTATTTCAATATCGTCGCTCACTGGCTCAAGCATTTCGGCTGCGACAAGAACGCCATTGCCCACGCCGAACGCGATGCGCTCAACTGGGCGCTGATGCGCGGTTCTCGCAGCGGCCGTGTTGCCTGGCAGTTCGCCAAGGACTGGGCCGGCGCACAGGCTGTCCAATCTGCGGGGAAAACGGCAAAAAAAGCGCCATGAACGCATCGCTCAGCGGCATTACCCAGGTCTCGGCGGGAATCATTCTGCGCAGCGGAAAAAATGATCGAGACGAAAACAAGGGCAGCGAATATCTGCTCGCCCAGCGCCCGTCAGGCAAGGTCTATGCGGGCTACTGGGAATTTCCGGGCGGCAAGGTCGAATCGGGTGAAACCTATCACGACGCGCTAACGCGCGAATTGCGTGAAGAGTTGGGTATCAGCGTCACTCACGCCTGGCCGTGGCTGACGCGGGAATTCGTCTATCCGCACGCGCGCGTCCGCCTGAAATTCTTCCGCGTCACGGCCTGGCGCGGCGATATTGTGCCGCTCGAACACAGCGGCATCACCTGGACGCGCATCGGCGATTCTCCGGCCGTTTCGCCTGTCCTGCCCGCCAACGGGCCGATTCTGCGCGCGCTCGGCCTGCCGCCGGTTTACGCGCTGACGAATGCGGAAGAAAATGGAATCGACGCCGAGCTTGCCCGTCTGGAAGCCGCGCTGCACAACGGCCTGCGCCTGATCCAGATCCGCGACAAGGGGCTGCCGCCAGCATCGCGGCTGCGCTTTGCACAAGCCGTCATGCAGAAAACCCGGAATTACGCAGACGCCATTGTGCTGGTCAATGATGACGAGGCGCTGGCACGCCAGATCGGCGCGCAGGGCCTGCATCTTTCCGCCGCGCGCCTGATGGCGCTTGGTGCCTGCCACAACCTGCGCGCCAGTTTCTCCTGGCTGGCCGCCTCATGCCATACGGACGAGGAACTGACCCGCGCTGCGGCGCTCGACCTTGACTTTGCGCTGCTCAGCCCCGTGCTGCCAACGCCTTCTCATCCCGGTTCGACGGGCATGGGCTGGCGGCCGTTTGCCCGCCGTGTCGAAAATGCGCCACTGCCCGTCTTTGCGCTCGGCGGTATGACGCCGGCGCGGCTCGATGAGGCCTGTACCCACGGCGCACACGGCATCGCCATGCTACGCAGCTGGTGATCCGCCCGCTGGCGAGATGCCATTCCCGCCATCGCCTGCATTTCCGGCATCGGGATCGTCGGCCGGCGCCTGCGCCGGGATGCGGTAAGACTCCGACGCCCAGGCGCCCAAATCGATCAGCTTGCAGCGCTGGCTGCAAAACGGCCGGTAGGGATTTTCAGGACTCCAGCGCGAATCGCCGCCACACTGCGGGCAGCGCACGATGCGTTCGGCGGGCGAGGTGTTTTCGGAGTTTTCAGAGCGTTTCATAGAATGCAGAACACGAGATCGAACGGCACCTCGACATCGCTCCCGCACTGGCGGGAACGCTGCCCGCTGAGCCCCAGCTGCGTGAAGCGGATATTAAGCGCGTAGCGGTTAGCGCTGATTTCGGGGATAAACGGGGTCTGCGGGTCGAGCATGACACGCACCATCTGCTGGGAGACGATGCCGCTCATCATGCGCTGGAACGCCCCGCCTGGCGCCAGGTGATGCTCGGGCTTACCGCTGCTACCGCGCAGCAGACGGAGGACGACCTCCACGCCCTGCCGCAAGGGCTGGAAGGGGTAAAACCAACCGAGCAGCTCCTCGCTCCGCACTTCCGGCGGCAGGTGCAGCCAGTAATGATAGGACGGCAAATCGAATTCACACATACCGCCGGGGATCGACGAGCGGCTCTTGATCGCCATCAGCCAGTCGTTATCGCGCAGATGCTGCCCCAGTTTGCCGGGCATGGCGAGCAAGGCGGTGGATGCCTGCTCCAGTTCAGCAAGCACGCTGGACAGCGCATCTTCGGAAATGGCCGGATTATTGCGGAAACCGAGCAAAGCCTGGCGCTGGCGTTCCAGCTCCTGAATCAGGTCCAGCTTCAGATCGACGCGCCCGGAAACGTCAATAATCTCGAATAGCGCCAGCAGCGCCGCATGATCTTCATACGCGCCACTCTGCGCAAGGAAATAGTCAGCCTTGGCGAACAGATCCTCCAGCCGCAACAGCGTGCGAATCCGTTCGCTGAAAGGATATTCGTAAATAATCATGCGCTTACTGGCTCTGTATCACGGGCATCATTCTGCGGCATTTAGCGCAAAATCTCAACTGAAGGGGAATCGCCGCAAAGCCCGAAGCACTCGCGCCAGCCAGACCCTTCCCAAAAGGATGCCCTGAAGCCCGCGCATTTCGGGCATCTCCGGGCACCCTACCCGCTAGCCCTTTATTCATAAGGGTTTCAGAGGCACCTACCCGGAAGCCCTTTATTGATAAAGGTTCCAGAGGTTCCTGCCCGCAAGCGCCCTATTCACGCGGGTTTTGGGACATCTCCCCGACAGGGGGAGAATTGGAAAAACTCGGAGGCGGAAGCGCAGGTGCATCTCCAAAAAGCGGTGGCCTGAAGCCCGCGTATTTAGGGCATTTCCGAGAGGGGGGCTCCGAAAACCTTATAAATAGGGCGTTTCAGAGCTGCCTACCCGGAAATAGCCTATCCATACGGGCTTCCGGGCATGCCCCTTTGCGCATCCGATTACTACGAAGCACCCAACTTCCCCTTAGGCGCAGCCGCAGGCGCGGGGTGGCTTGGCGGGGACAAGGGCTTGATTGTTTGAGCGCAGCGAGTTATCAAGCCCGCCGACAAGCGGCCCGCGACAAGGAAAATCTGCGCCTCAGGGTCGCCTTTCTTTGCTGACTTTCTTTGGCGAGGCAAAGAAAGTCAGCGGGGCGCGCTGACGCTCAGCGCAACGGCATCAAGAGACGTTTCGTGGGTGATGGTCAGCGTGCAGGCCTTGGTAATTCCTATATTTAAAGTATCTCAGGGCGCCTGCCCTGAATTCCTTTATCCGCGCGGGTTTTGGGGCATTTCCCCGACAGGGGGAGAATTGGAAAAACGTGGGGTCAGAAGCGCAGGCGCATTTCCAAAAAGCGGTGGCCTGAAGCCCGCGTATTTAGGGCCTCTCCGGCACCCCTGCCTGCCAGCCCTTTATTTATAAAGGTTTCAGAGGTGCCTATCTGGAAGCCCTTTATTTATAAGGGCTCCAGAGGCGCCTGCCCGGAAACGCCCTGTTTACGCGGGGTTCAGAAAGGGTGTCCGGAGATGCCCTATTCACCTATTCACGCGGGGTTGCGGGCAGACCTTTGTTAAATCTGCCGCCAGTCGCAGCCGGATTCCTGGTCGGCAACGCCGATCCAGTCCGCCGTGCAGTTCAGCGCCTCCGCCAGTGCAGCGGCAGCCAGTTTGGGGCGATTGCTTTCCTCGCTCAGATGCGCGGCAACGACGTGCCGCAACCGGCCTTGCTCGATGCGCTCTAGCAGCTCCGCCGCCTGGTGATTGCCAAGATGACCGTAATCGCCGGCAATGCGCTGCCTGAGAACGAACGGATAGCGTGAAGCGGCCAGCAGATCGGCATCATGGTTGCATTCCAGCACCAGCGCATCGCATTTTTTCAGCATGGCGATGATATGCGCCGTGACTGTACCGCAGTCGGTCAGTACGCCCAGTTGCACATCGCCGTCGGAAAAAACAAACTGTACGGGTTCGCGCGCATCATGCGGTACAGGAAACGGCTGAATATGCAGGTCATTAATGGCAAACGGGCGGTGACTGTCGATCAGCCGATGTTCCGGCAAACCCCCGCCCGCATCGGGCAGTGCGATATGCGTACCATGCGTGAGAAAAACAGGAATGCCGAAACGGCCACAAAAACCGGCGACGCCATGCAGATGATCACTGTGTTCATGCGTCACCAGCACGGCGTCGATATCTTCAGGCGCCAGGCCCAAACGCGCCAGGCGCGTCAGCGTCACACGCGTAGAGAAACCGCAGTCGACCAGAATGCGCGTCGCGCCGGACTCGACAACCAGCGCATTGCCTCGGCTGCCGCTGCCCAGCGAGGCAAAGCGCATCACTTCAACTGTTCAAAGAGCAGGCGGATGATCTGTTTGGCAGTATCACTTTGATCTGCGCCCCCCTCACCAGAGAGCACCTGCACGGTCGTCGCCGCGCCGACGGTTTTCACCTGAATGCGATACGCCGTTTGTTGCGGCGGCGCAGAGGAACGCCAGAACGCCAGTTTGGAGAGCAGGCCACCGTCGGGTTTATTACGCTCCGCCGCCTCCGGATCGACATAGCGAACGAAGTACAGACCATTCGAACGATCGCGATCTTCGACGGTAAAGCCGACGCGGTCGAGCGCCAGCCCGACGCGCCGCCATGCCCGATCAAACGCTTCCTGCATTTCCAATGTTCCAGCGCCGCCGTCCTTCACCAGGCGGACACGTTCGGGAATGTTCGCCTTGGCGGCAGCCAGCTCGGTTTCAGCACGTTTCTGATCCGACCCCAGGCGCACCATCAGGCGGCGCAACATTTCGGCTTCCAGATCCGGATCGGCCGGACGCGGCTGCCAGCGGGTCGTATCCCGTCCCTCCGTCGTAAAAATTTCATACATGCCGCGATGGCTGATGAAAATATCGGTCGTCCCCGGCTCACTCCCCGGTTCCAGACGGGTGCGGAACTTATCCCGCTCCGGCGTCGAATAGAGCGAATCGAGCACCTTGCCCAGCATGTTGCGAATAAAATCCTGGTTGATCTTGGCGCGGTTTTCCGCCCAGTCGGTTTCCATCACCCCCGCTTCGGGTCGCTCGACATTGATGACAAAGCCGATTTCCCGCCAGAAATCCTTGATCTGATCCCAGAGTTTATCGGGCGACTCGGCAACAACCAGCCAGCGCTGACTCCCCGAACGTTCGATGCGGATTTTTTCCACATTCGGCAACACCTCGCTCGGTTGTGCCACAGCGCGCTCACCCGCATACTGCGAAAAAGTCGTCGCGCCGCGCCCGTTTTCGGGAATGATGTAGCGATTATCGCGCGTCGGCGAAGTCAGATCCGGGGGAATTTCAAGGGGCGACACCTTGTTCGATGAGGCCGATTTGTAATCAATTTTTTTCGTTTCGAACTGGAATGTACTGCAACCGGCGAGAATCCCGGCCGCAGCATAAAGCGCAACACGCGACACAACAACTTTCATCGAAAAAATCCTGAAAAAATTAGGCAAGTAGGCCGGCCTGCCGCAAGGCGGCGCGGACACGCTCATGGCACTCGGGCGAAAGCGGCGTTAGCGGCAGACGGATACCGTCCGCCGTGGTCAGTCCGATTTCCTTGCACGCCCACTTGACCGGGATCGGATTGGCCTCACAGAAAAGCTGGCGATGCAGACCGTGCAGGCGGAAATGCAATTCGCGCGCTTTGGCGAGATCGCCTTGCAGCGCTGCCGCACACATTTCGTGCATCAGACGCGGCGCAACGTTCGCCACCACGGAAATATCTCCTTTGCCGCCCATCAGCATCAAAGCAATCGCCGTAGCATCATCGCCGCTATACACCGCGAAATCCTTTGGCGCACGGGCGATCAGTTCACAGCCGCGGTCGAAATTGCCGGTTGCGTCCTTGACGCCGACGATGTTGGGAATCTGCGCCAGGCGCAACGTCGTGTCATTGGACAGATCGGCAACCGTACGCCCCGGCACGTTGTAAAGGATGAGCGGAATGTCGACCGCTTCGGCAATCGTCCTGAAATGGCGATACATCCCTTCCTGTGTCGGCTTGTTGTAATAAGGCGCGACAGAAAGCGCCGCATCGGCGCCGACCTTTTTGGCGTACTCGGTCAGGTCAATGGCCTCCGCAGTCGAATTGGCACCCGTACCGGCAACAACGGGGATTCGCCCGGCGGCCTGCTCTACCACGACTCTGATCAGCTCATGATGTTCATCGAAATTGACCGTCGGCGACTCGCCTGTCGTGCCGACCACGACAATGGCGTCGGTCCCTTCCTTGACATGGTGGTCGACCAATTGCCGCAATGATGCAAAATCCAGACTGCCGTCTTCAAGCATCGGCGTAATCAGCGCAACAAGAGATCCCGTAATCATCTTCATGACAAGCTCCCGTAGGTTCGAGTGGATAATTCTAACCGAAGGCAGGCAAATGCGTCATGAACGATGCAGAAGCCGTCGAAAGCGTTATGTGATAATTTGTTCCGTCGCTTTACCGTTCCATTCAGCCCCGCCCACGCCTACGCCCAGGACGCCCGCACCATGCCTGCTCCAGAAACGACCGCGCCGCCGGTCAAAACCCCATCTGCCACGCCCAAGACACAAAGCATCCTGCTCGAAGCTATGGAGGAACGGCAGGTCACCGCCGAAGGCGAAACGCGCCGCCTGCCCGAACCATTCTTCGTCATTGCCACGCAGAATCCGTCGTACCAGGTCGGCACCTTTCCGTTGCCCGAATCGCAACTCGACCGCTTTCTCATGCGTATCGAGCTGGGCTACCCCGATCCGGCCGCCACATACCGCCCCGCCCCTGGCTGCGCTGACCCGTCAGGCAGCCGCCGGCTACGCCGAATTGCGCTATGGCCCAGGTGGTGAGGGGCAATCGGCGCACCTTGTAAATTTGAAACGCTGTCTGCGCCAGCTTGAACGGACGCAGCGGCATTACGCCACGGAGCCATGAACCTTGAAGACGAGAAATAATCCGCCTTGCCGCTTTCTGCCAGCCGCCCTGCTTACGACACTATTGAGTTCGGCGGGGCTATGGCTGCCAAGTACCGCGCTCGGTCAGGCACCGAACGCATCAGGGAAAACAGTGCCGAAAACGGTCAAAAAACACGCGACCAAGGTGGCCGCCAACACCCTGCGCGCCCATCGGGTGAAGACGGCAAATCGAACGACTCCAGCGCCCACGCCGCAAACGCCGCCATTCAGCGAGCTGCCCGCCGTGGGCGAGTTCATCCAGGAAATGCAGGAGCGGCACGGTTTCGATGCAAATGAACTGATGCAGTACTTTTCCACCGTTTATAGCAACGCCGTTGTCCTGAAAGCGATTCGTCCGGCCGCCGTCCCCGAGCAGCAGCGTTCCTGGCAGCGTTACCGCGCACGCTTTCTCAACGAACGGCGCATCGACGGCGGGCTCGATTTCTGGCGCATGCACGAGGCAACGCTCGCCCGCGCCGAGGCCGTTTATGGCGTACCGCCCGAAATCATCGTCGCCATCATTGGCGTCGAAACCGAATACGGGCGCAATATGGGCAATTTTTCCGTCCTGGAGGCGCTCTCCACGCTGGCTTTTGAATATCCGCCGCGCGCGCCATTCTTCCGCAGTGAGCTGGAAGCGCTGCTGCTCATGGCGCGGGAAAACGGAGCCTTGCCTACCGACTATCGCGGCTCTTACGCGGGCGCCATCGGCATCCCGCAATTTATGCCGAGCAGCCTGCGCCGTTTTGCCGTTGATTTTGACGGGGACGGGCGCATCGAATTGCGCCACAGCACGGCCGATGCCATCGGCAGCGTCGCCAGTTATCTCAACCGGCACGGCTGGCAAAGCAACGCGCCCGTGGCGCTGCCCGCCCGTGTCGACGGCGACCCGGCCTCTTTGATCGCGGCCGGCACCAAGCCCGCACAAGCACTCGGCGAACTGGCACGGCAGGGCGTCACGCTGCTGGAAACGGACCCGCGCGCCGCGGAGAAACAGGCCGATCTGGCCGAGTGGCCCGTCGCCCTGATCGACCTGGTCACGCCGGACTGGCCGACGGAATACTGGGTCGGCTTTGATAACTTCTACGTCATTACACGCTACAACCGGTCGAGTTTTTACGCCATGTCGGTCTTTCAGCTCGCCGAAGCGCTGCGCCAGGCCAGAGAGGCGGCGCGCGAATAGCGGCGGCGCAATCCTACCAATCCCACCAATACCCCGCCTGCCGGCATCGACCGTGCATTGCAAAGGCACGCGGCACGATCGACCCGGCAACCTGCGGATAGAAGAAAAGACGGTGGGAGCGCAACAAGGCCCATCACCGGCGACATATCCGCCCGCTGTGGCTCATGAAAACGCCCCAGACAAACCCAACCAATGGCCGCAGGCAAGATGGGAGCGGACGAGGCGTGCACGGGCGAAACAGGCACGCGTGAGACAGGCGCAAGTAAGACAGGCACGTTATAGCACCTGAAAAAATATCGACGGATACCTACCGCTTGCTACGCCTAATCCTAACCCTGCGCTTTTAAATGCCGCTGCAAGGAAACGCTGATCGATTGCAGAATCAGGCAGCAGGACGTTGCGCCGGCATCAAGCACGCCGATCGATCGCGCGCCCAGACGGGCTGACCTGCCAACCCGCGCCTGCATGTTTTTCGTCGAATCCCGTCCTGCTTCTGCCGCACTGCTCATTGCGCCAAGCGCCTCCGCAAATGAACCGCCCTTCGCCAGCGCTGCACGGTACGCATCGAGCGCCGGCACCATCGTATCGATCAGCGTTTTATCTCCCACGCTGGCATTGCCCATGCGCTGAACGTTTGCCACGGCCATCGCCAATGCCTCGCCAAACAGCGCGGCATCCATGCGGGGGTACGGTTCCAGCGCAGTGACAAACCCCAGGAAGAAGCTTCCGTATAACGGCCCCATGGAGCCACCGATGTCGTCCATCAATGCCTGCGAGAGCTGCTCGAATGCCTTCGGCAAATTCTCGGCCGCCGCCCCTAGGGCATCCAGGCGTGCGCCGCACCCGGTAAAACCTTTGCTCATGTTGATGCCATGGTCGCCATCGCCAATAAGGCCGTCGATCTCCGACAGATGGGCGCAATTTGCATTGATCGTTACAATCAGGTCGCGCACGACATCCCCCGCAGTGTTCAGGTCGATACTCGGCGCCGAAATCGTCCGCGGCATCACGGCGGGTTTTGCGCTGCAAGTTGTCATGCCGCTTCCGGTCACGCCAGCAACCGTGCCGCCAGAAGTTCCATCGATGCGCCGGGTAGGCAGCTCGCCGGCCACCGTAAGGCCGACCGAGCGGCAGGGCGCTTTCAGGCAGGATTCCAGCTCATCATCAAGCTTCATCACGGTCAGTGTGACGCCCATCATTTCCAGCGAGGTAAACAGGTTGCCGACTTTGTTGAACGCCACGACGATATTTCTGGCTGCCAGACGCTGGGCGATTTCGCCGTACAAAATGTAAAGCTCCATGATCGGCGTGGCGCCCAGTCCGGAAACCAGCACGGCGACACGGTCGCCGGAGCGGAAGGGCAAATCGGGCAAAATGGTGTCCAGCATCAAATCGGCCATTTCAGCGGCGCTTACCGTGTTGCGCACATCGATGCCCGGCTCGCCGTGATGACCAATTCCGACCTCCATCTTGCCGTGCTCAATGGTGAAGTTGGCATGCCCAACAGCCGGAATCACGCAGGCCGACAGGCCAATACCAATGCTGCGCGTATTGTTGATGGCCTTCTGCGCAACAGCGATCACTTCGTCGAGCGACCCGCCCTGCGCCGCCTTGGCGGCTCCCGCTTTCCACATCAAAATCTCGCCGGCAACGCCGCGCCGCTTGGCTTCATCGCCTTTCGCAGCAGAAGGCACGTCGTCGTTGGCAACGACCGTCCTGACCGTGATGCCCTCGCGTTCGGCCATGGCCATCGCCATCTTCACATTCATGTTATCGCCGGCGTAGTTCCCGTAAAGGCAGGCCACGCCCGCTCCACCATTGGCGGCGCGCATGGCGTCAAGAAAACTTTTGGCGGTCGGAGAAGAAAAAATCTCGCCGATCGCAACGGCATCCACCATGCCGTCGCCGACATAGCCGAGAAACGCCGGCTCGTGCCCAGAACCGCCACCCGTAACGATGCCGACCTTGCCGGCTTCGGGCGCCTGTATCCGCTTGATGACGCGCGGGTTATCGACGCCAGTCACAGTATCGGCATGCGCCGCCTGCCAGCCTTTGAGCATGTCCTCGACCACAAGATTTGCATCGTTGATGATTCTGTTCATCGTCATGATAGGCACCTATACAAAGAAACACGAAGAAAGCCAGTATGTAACTCCAGCGTTTTAGTAATGACGCATCGCCGCCAGCGAAGCAATCAGGTCGGAGAACGTTTCACCTTGAACGATCACGTGCGCATAGGCAAGACTGGCCGCGTTTTCCCCGTCACCAGCGATGATGGCGTCGAGAATTCCCTGGTGCTCATTGCGCGAATCTTTCAGCCGGCCGTGGCTGCGCAGTTGTAGACGGCGATAGACGGCCAGTCGGCATTGCATGTTTGAGGTTTCTTCATACAGAAAACTATTGTGACTGGCCGCGTAGATAGCCAGATGAAAGCGTTCGTTGGCCTGGTAATACATTTCGAGATCGCCGGATTCCAGCGCTTCCTCGCATGCCGCATGCGCCTCGCCGATCCGCTCCAGATCGGTATCGTTATGCCGCCGCGCGGCAAGCCTGACGCTTACGGACTCCAGCTCGGCCATGACTTCGAACATTTCGTACAGGCGCTGCGGCGAAGCTTCCACCACCACAGCGCCGCGCCGCGGACGATTGACCACCAGCCGCGACGAGGCCAAATGAATCAGCGCTTCCCGAACCGGCGTTCTCGAGACGGAAAATTCGTTGGCGATCTCCGTTTCGTCGAGCCGCGCGCCGGGCGGATAAGCGCCGGTAACGATTCGCTCTTCCAGCGCCTGTTTCAAGGTTTCCGAAATTTTCGATGATGTGATGTTGCGGGTCATGATTCTATGGTGAATGACTAAATGACGAAGGCTGCGTCCGATAGTAATGCAGATTTACAATGTATTCAACACTATACAATTTTGTATACAAAAAATTATTTATAGGTATACAATCTGCTTAAAATTATGAATGAGGATTTACCCGTCGAAACCTCAGGCATGCACGAAATACCGCTTTTCTTGCAGCACCTTTTCTTCAACTCATCAAGGAGAAAACAATGAACGCATTACAAGGAATCAAGGTACTTGATCTGACTCGCGTTCTGGCGGGCCCGTACTGTTCGATGATGCTGGCCGATTTCGGCGCGGATATCATCAAGATCGAACCACCCGGCGTCGGCGATGATTCGCGCGCTTTCGGCCCGTTTATCGGCAAGGAAAGCGCCTACTTCATGAGTCTGAACCGCAATAAGCGTTCGATTACGCTCAACTTCAAGCGCGCCAAGGAAGTCGATCTGTTCCGCGAAATGGTCAAACAGGCGGATGTCGTGCTCGAAAACTATCGGCCGGGAACGATGGAAAAGTTCGGCATTGGTTACGCGGAACTGAAAAAAATCAATCCCAAAATCGTGTATGCCTCCTGTTCCGGCTTCGGTCACAGCGGCCCTTACATGCTCAAGCCGGCCTACGACATCATCGTGCAGGCGATGGGCGGCATCATGAGCATCACGGGGCCGGAGAATGGCGAACCAACGCGCGTGGGCGCTTCGGTCGGTGATATCGTCGCCGGGATGTTTACGGCCTATGGCGTCATGCTCGCCCTCTTCCACCGCGAACGGACGGGAGAAGGCCAGGAAGTCGATGTCGGCATGCTCGACTGCCAGCTCGCCATCCTCGAAAATGCCATCGCTCGTTACACGACCTCGGGCAACGTGCCCGTCCCGCTCGGCAACCGTCACCCGTCGATCACGCCGTTCGCTTCATTCACCGCCAAGGATGGCCACATCATCGTCGGCGCCGGCAATGACCGGCTTTGGGAAAAGCTTTGCAACATCCTCGAACGTCCTGAACTGGTCAAGGATGCGCGTTTCGAAAACAACGGCAAGCGTACCGCCAATGTCAAGGAGCTGACCGACATCCTGAACGACATCTTTAGCAAAAAGACCATCGCCGAATGGCTGGAACTGCTCGAAAAGGCCGAATTGCCCTGCGCGCCGATCAATACCGTCGACAAGATCGTCAACGACCCGCACATTAAGGCGCGCGGCATGATGGTCGAACAGGAGCATCCCGTGGCCGGCCATCTCAAAATGGCGGGCATACCAGTCAAAATGTCGGGCACACCAGGTGCAGTCAAAACGCCGGCGCCGCTGCTCGGTCAGCATACAGAAGAAATCCTCAAGGAATTTTTCGACTGGGATAAGGCGAAGACCGAAGCCTTCTTCAAGGCAGACTAAAACCGCTTAAAGCAGTCTGGCTCCGCCTGGCAAAACGCCCCGTCGCTTCCTGCAACGGGGCGTTTTTATCTGTAACAAACAGGTCAGAAAACATAAATCGCCCTGAAGCCCTTTATTTATAAGGGCTTCAGGGCATCAAAAAACATAAACCGCAAATGATCAGGTTTTTTCGAAGCGCATTTCGCCGTCCTTGTACGACACGCGGATCGTATCCTTGACAGCGAAGCGGCCTTCCAGAATCGCTTTGGCCAGCGGATTTTCGATTTCCGCCTGAATCGCGCGCTTGAGCGGACGGGCGCCAAAAACAGGATCGAAGCCGGCGCGAGCCACTTCGGATAAAGCGCTGTCTTCGACAACGAGCTTCATGTCGAGCTGCGCCAGACGTTTTTCCAGATACCCGAGCTGAATCCGTGCAATCGACTGGATGTTCTTTTCATCGAGCGCATGGAAAACGACGACTTCATCAATACGGTTGATGAATTCCGGACGGAAATACGTTTTCACTTCGTCCATCACCGCCGCCTTCACCGCTGCATACGCACTCCCCGCCATCTGCTGGATCATCTGCGATCCCAGGTTGGAGGTCATGACGATCACCGTATTCTTGAAATCCACGGTGCGTCCTTGCCCGTCGGTCATGCGCCCATCGTCGAGCACCTGCAAGAGCACGTTGAATACATCCGGATGCGCTTTTTCGACTTCATCGAGCAGAATCACACTATAAGGTTTTCTGCGCACCGCTTCGGTCAGATAGCCGCCTTCTTCGTAACCCACATAGCCGGGCGGCGCGCCGATCAGGCGGGCGACCGAATGCTTTTCCATAAATTCGCTCATGTCGATGCGGATCAGATGTTCCTCGGAATCAAACAGGAAAGCGGCCAGCGCCTTGCACAGTTCGGTTTTACCAACGCCCGTCGGCCCCAGGAAAAGGAAAGATCCATAAGGTTTGTTCGGGTCGGCAAGCCCCGCACGCGAACGGCGGATAGCATCGGCAACCAGGCGCACGGCCTCATCCTGGCCGACGACGCGCTGATGCAGTTTCTCTTCCATATTAAGCAGTTTGTCGCGCTCTCCCTCCATCATTTTGCTGACGGGGATTCCTGTCGCACGCGAGACCACTTCGGCAATTTCCTCGACGCCGACCTGCGTGCGCAACAGCTTATTTTTTACCTCGCCCGTAGTCGATTTTTCCGCCGCCTTGAGCTGCGCTTCTAGCTGCGGCAAGCGGCCGTACTGCAACTCGGCGAGTTTTTCATATTGTCCTTTGCGCTGAAACTCGGCCATCTGCGCCTTGAGCCGGTCGATTTCTTCCTTGATGTGCGCACTGCCCTGCACCTGCGCTTTTTCGGCTTTCCACACTTCATCCAGGTCGTTGTATTCGCGCTGCAACCGGGCCAGCTCGTCTTCAATCAGATGCAGGCGCTTCTGTGAAGCTTCGTCCGTCTCTTTGCGCACGGCCTCGCGTTCGATTTTGAGCTGAATCATGCGCCGATCGAGCTTATCCATGACCTCCGGCTTGGAGTCGATCTCCATCTTGATGCGCGAAGCCGCCTCGTCAATCAGGTCGATAGCCTTGTCCGGCAGAAAACGGTCGGTAATGTAGCGGTGCGAAAGTTCCGCTGCCGCCACAATCGCCGGGTCGGTAATTTCGACACCGTGATGCAGTTCATATTTTTCCTGCAAGCCGCGCAGAATGGCGATGGTCGATTCCACGCTCGGTTCGTCAACCATCACTTTCTGGAAGCGGCGCTCCAAGGCCGCATCCTTCTCGATGTACTTACGGTATTCATCAAGCGTCGTCGCCCCGACGCAATGCAGCTCACCGCGCGCCAGCGCCGGCTTGAGCATGTTGCCCGCGTCCATGGCGCCTTCTGCCTTGCCAGCGCCGACCATCGTATGGATTTCGTCAATAAAAACGATGATGCGCCCTTCATCCTGAGCGATCTCTTTGAGCACCGCCTTGAGGCGTTCTTCGAATTCGCCGCGATACTTCGCCCCCGCTAGCAGCGCCGCCATATCGAGAGACAACACCTTCTTGCCCTTGAGCGTTTCGGGCACTTCGTCGTTGACGATACGCTGCGCCAGCCCCTCGACGATCGCCGTCTTGCCAACGCCCGGCTCGCCGATCAGTACCGGGTTATTTTTGGTACGCCGCTGGAGAATCTGGATGGCGCGGCGGATTTCATCATCACGACCAATCACTGGGTCGAGCTTGCCCTGACGCGCCCGCTCGGTGAGGTCGATCGTGTATTTTTTCAGCGATTCGCGCTGACCTTCGGCTTCCTGCGAATCAACGCCCTGCCCGCCACGGACCGCGGCAATCGCCGCTTCCAGCGCCTTGCGCTGCAAACCATGCTGTTTGGTCAACCGACCCGTTTCGCCCTTGTCCTCGGTCAAGGCGAGCAAAAACAATTCGCTGGCGATAAAGTGGTCACCGCGCTTTTGGGCTTCTTTGTCGGTCAGATTCAACAGATTGGTCAGTTCGCGGCCGATCTGCACTTCGCCGCCGATGCCTTCCACTCTGGGCAGCCGTCTGACGGCCTGTTCAAGCGCCGACTTCAGGGCCTGCACATTAACGCCCGCCTGCGCCAGCAAAGAGGCGGACGAACCGTCGTCTTGTTGCAACAGCGCCAACAGCACATGCTGCGGCTCAATAAATTGGTTGTCGTGGCCAAGCGCCAGGCTTTGCGCATCGGCCAGCGCCTGCTGGAATTTCGTCGTCAGTTTTTCAAGTCGCATATCACGACCTCCTTGGATAAATATCGATCTTTCGCGGACTGCACATGCAATCAGGTTTCCTTAAAAATAGGGACAAACCGACAATTTTCAAGGCATCCACCCTCACCCCCGCCAGCCTGGCGATAGTTTTCTTCACACCGGGAAGCGCCCCGGAAGCTATGCCAGAACAACACAGGTACCGCATAAAATTTGGGGATGCTATGATGCATACGCAACATCGTGTCTGATTTTTTGCCCGTCCGACTCATAGTGTCAATCCAGGAGAACCGACATGAAAAAGCTGTTGCTTCCATTACTTCTTTCCGCCGCCCTGCTGCCTGCCGTCGCCCAGGCGCAGCAGAAAAAAGACAGTTACCGCTTCGTCGTCGTGCCCAAGGTCGTGCACCCGTGGTTCGACGCCGTCAATGAAGGCGCCAAGAAGGCCGCCCAGATGATCCAGGCGCAAACCGGGGCGAAGGTCGTCATCGATTACCAGGCGCCACAGAAAGCCGATGTCGTTGAACAGAACCAGATTCTTGAGCGCGCCATCGCGACCAAGCCGGACGGCATCATCGTCGACCTGCTTGACGGCAAAGGTAACCGCGCCGTGCTGCAAGAAGCGCTAAAACGCAAGATTCCGGTCGGCGTATTCGACTCGGTGCCGCCGGAAGGCATGAACCTGACCAGTATCGGCGCCGATTTCTGCGAGCAAGCCAACATTGCTGCTGAACGCCTGGCCAAACTGCTTGGCGGCAAAGGGGAAGTCGCCATCATGAAGGGCGTGCCGACCGCGCCTAATCATGCGATCCGCGCCGAGTGCCACGAAAAGACCTTTGCTAAATATCCGGGGATCAAGGTCGTCGCCCACGGCATCGACAATGACGACATCGAAACGGCACAAAAACAGGCGGCTGCGATCATGCAGGCCAACCCGAACCTGAAAGGCTGGGTCGCCTGCGATGCCGCCGGGCCGATTGGCGTTGGACAAGCCATCAAGGAAGCCGGCAAGGCTGGCAAAGTCATTCTCGTCGGACTGGATGACCTGCCCGAAATGGTACAACTGGTCAAAGATGGCGTCGCCGATTCGTCATCCGCCAGCCGGCCCGACATGCAAGGTTACTGGTCGGTCATCGCACTCTGGCAAAACACACTCGGCATGAAGACGCCGAAATACATTGATACCGGCACCGTCGTCATTACCAAGGACAACCTGACGACTTACAAGTAAGCGCACCACACACCGCGCTGCCGCTTTGGCGGCGCGGTTTTGTGCTGCATACCAGCCGCCCGATTCACGGCGCTCTGTTTCTGGTTTTTGGCGCCCTGCTTTCCGGCACCAACATTTCTTTTACGAGCGCTTTTTTACTCCGTTGTTTTTCCTTTCCGTACGCCTGCTATGCCGCTGATCGAAGCCCGCAATATCAGCCGCCGCTTTCCCGGCGTCATTGCCCTGGACGATGTCAGCCTGAACATCGAGGCCGGGCAAGTACATATCCTTGCCGGCGAGAACGGCGCCGGAAAATCAACACTGGTCAAGATTCTGACCGGCGCGTATGCGCCCAGCTCAGGCAGCTTGCGCATCGACGGCGAAGACCCAACCACCCGGCCTGGACTGTTCGACCGGATTGCCTATGTGCCGCAGGAACTGAGCCTGTTCGAACACATGACGGTGGCGGAAAACCTGTTCATGCCCTTCGACAAATCAGGCACGGCGCGCTATGTCATCGATCGGGCGATGCTCAATACGGCGGCGCGCGAATACATCGAACGTTTCGAGATTCATGTCGAACCGGAGGATCTCGTCAAGAACATTCCTGTCGCCGACCGACAGCTCCTGCAAATTGCGCGCGCCTCGACACGTAGGCATTTCAAGACGATCATTCTTGACGAGCCGACTTCTTCGCTCACCATCCGCGAAACCGAGCGCCTGTTCGGCATCATTCGCCAGCTGCGTGAACGCGGGCATGCGGTCGTATTCATTTCGCACAAAATGGAGGAAATCTTTGCGCTTGGCGATGTCGTCACCGTGTTACGCAATGGCGAGCTCGTCGCCACCCGGCCACTGGCGGATCTCGACGTGCGCGCTCTGATCCGTCTGATGTCGGGCGAAGAAATCGAGATCGACCGCCATTTTCAGCCACGCCATGCCGCTGGCGAGACGCTGCTCATGGTCGATCGGCTGAGCGGATACCGTTTCCGCGATGTTTCCTTCTCGCTGCGCCGCCATGAGATCCTTGGCTTTGCCGGGCTGGTCGGCGCTGGCCGCTCCGAACTGATGCAAACCATTTTCGGCTACCTGAAAGCAAGCGGCGGCTCGGTTCATGTCAACGGCCGTCCCTGGAAGCTCGGGAATACCCATTTCTCGACGCGCCACGGCGTGCTTTATCTTTCCGAGGAACGCCGCCTGCACGGTATTTTGCCGCTGCTCGGTGTGCGCGAAAACGTCGGCGTTTCGATTTTTGATCGAACGCTTAACGCGCTCGGCGTCATTTCACGAAACAAAGAACGCACGGCCGTTGAACGACTGGTCGCCGATTACGAGGTTAAAACCGCATCGATCGACAAGCAGATCATGTATTTATCCGGCGGTAATCAGCAGAAGGTCATCATCGGCCGGGCAATGAGCGGCCAGCCGACGATCTTGATTTTTGATGAACCGACCAAGGGCATCGACGTCAAGACCAAGGCGGAAATTTATCGCCTGATGCAACGCCTGGCCGAGGAAGGCGTCGGGATCATCCTCGTTTCGTCGGATATGGACGAGCTGCGCAAATGCGCCAGCCGCATCCTGACGATGTATCACGGCACCGTCAACGGCGAATTCCAAACGGCCGCCACCAGCAACCAACAATTGGTCGCCGCGATTCTCGGCGCCGGAGAAAAAACTCATGAATGACAGCACCACTCAGGAAAAAACGGCCGAAATCTCCCCTGAGAACACACACGCTAGCCGGCTACGCCGACTGATGAGCCAGCCGCTGAGCGGCGTGCTTGCAGCGCTGGCCATCATCTGCCTTGTCTCCAGCCTGTTGTCCAGCGCCTTCCTCGACGCCTATAACCTGTCGATCATCGCCCGCGCGCTGGCATTTGTAGGCCTCATTACCCTGGCGCAGACAATGCTCATGGTACTCGGCGAACTTGACCTCTCGCTCGGCATGATCAGCGGCCTGGCCGCCGTCATCGGCGGCATCGCCATGGTGCATTGGGGCATGCATCCGGCGCTGGCGATTCCGCTCACGCTGCTTGCCGGCGCGGCCTGCGGGCTGATCAATGGCCTGCTCGTTACCGGCCTCGGCCTGCATTCGCTGGTACTGACCATCGGCATGAGCGGCGTCTATCTTGCCTTCAAGCTCGGCTTCACCAAGGGCGCAGCGATCACCGGCATCCCGGAAAGCATCCATTTTCTCGGACAGGCCAATCTTTACGATCTGTTGCCGGCCGTGCTGCAAGGCGCCGTCGAAAAAATACCGCCCCTGCTCAAGCTCTGCGAAGCCTTGCCGCTGCCGACGCTGATCATGTTTGTCTGCATGGGCATTGTCGCTTTTATCATGGCGCGCACACCTTTCGGACGTTATATGTACGCCATCGGCAACAACACGGCGGCCGCACAAATTCTCGGCATCCGCGTCAATCGCGTGCGCCTGGCGGTATTCACCTGCGCTGGCCTGCTCGCCGCACTTGCTGGAATTCTGATGGTCGCCCGCATGGGAACCGCGCAGCCTTCAATCGGCGAAAACTGGGTGCTACCTTCGATCGCCGCCTCGGTCATTGGCGGCGTTTCAACCACAGGCGGCGTCGGCGGCCCCATCGGTGCAATCATCGGTTCGGCCATTGTCAATGTGATTGAGAACATCATCGTTCTGATCGGTATCAACACCTACTGGCAAAGCGGCGTCAGCGGCGCAGTGGTGGTGATCGCCATTTCCGTTGATGCATTGTCCCGACGCTTCTTCCGCAAGGAACGCTAGTTTCCGCAAACGTCGCACCACACAGCGATAACCCCCAACGCAACACACGACGGGATAACTGCGGCGCCACCTTGCTCTATCCCGTGACAAAGACGGGATGCGCTGCGGCAGCAGGCTTTCCGCCCGCCCCCGCCTATGCGGGCATTATCCCCGCCCAATCCGCCTCATGTGCAACGGCATGATGGTGCCACCAACAGCATCCTCATATACAACGATAAAGCTATTCCTAGACGCCGCTCTGATCGGTGACGCGTCCGAAATACCCCCACCCCAGACCAATGCAGAAGCAGTGCTGCACAAAATCGGGCACGCAAACAGGAAATATTTCGCGTTTTGCGCCATGTCTCAGATTCGGTACATGTCTGATACAAAAGAGATATATAAGCAAAACACCCTTAACACAACTTGCGCTATACTGCGTTCCGTGAAGTGATACGTCATTTCATATTGTGAAACACAGCATACATTGCATTGCTAGCGTTGCTGAAAATGTCATGAATTGTCTTGTTAATCACTGTTGTTGATATTGTTGATTGTCATCTGAAAGGAATAAAAGGTAGTTGTATGAACACGAATCACCTTACCGGCCAAACAACGTCGAAATCGGTTTCCAGCCTCGCGAAAAGCCGTCTTCTCGCTTCTGCGGCGGCCATTGCTGCGTTGATCGCCGGTGTCGCTACTGTCTCGGCGCCGCTGCTGGTGCTCAGTGGTATCTTTGCCTATGGCTGGCCGTTGCTCCATGCCGCTTTCAATAGTTTCAGCGAGCACGCCGGTAAAACAACGAAGCGAATTCACACAAGCGCTGGTGTTGCCCGATAAATCCATGCATCACGGCGTCATCAAGCCGTTGTAGTCCGCTGATTGAAATCAGCCGTTTTACTTGAAGAAACATGGTGCGACAGCATAAATTTTCAGAACTCTTCCGGAATTCGGCGCGGACCGAATTCTGGCGCTGCCGTTAAGGCTTAGCGCCTCAAACAATCTTGCTAGAAAGATTCGAAGCGAGCATTTTTTCACCTCAAACGTGCGGATTGACCGCAAGCAGTCTCTCAGCCCACCGGCGGAAATTTCTCTTCCCGCCTGTAGCAAGTTCCCTCACCTCGTATCTGCCGATTGACCACCTCTCCCACCTGACTGCGGCGTTATAGCCTCATGAGCGCTCAATAACGCTGCTGCTGCCGAACCTCCGCCGAAAAAACAATGAAATCAATTTTCTATGCAAGGCGGCAGAACAATCCTTTGATTTCACTGGCAGCGCAAAGACTTATCGCCTGACCCCATTGTTAGGGGCATCGTCTGAAACGCCCGTGGATACTGGGCTACACGACGACCGTTGCGCTGAATCCGCCGCCCGGCGTACGGAAGTTGGTCGTCTGCCCTTGGTAGAGACGGGCCAGGACAAGCTGGACGCGCCCACGATAGACGAAATTGCGCAAGTCGAATTTCAGGTTGTGGGCAAGGCCGTCAATCTGAATACGGCGCTCCGCAGGCGGTGCCAGGGTTTGCGCCACATAAGCGGCATTCATGATTTGCGAGAAGACGCGCCGCGTCAGTTTATCGCCACGATACGCTGCCCGCCCGGCATAACCCGCAGCGGGTTTGAAAAACCAGTTCCGCCGGCTTTCCCAAAAAGCATCTGCATCATCCGGCCGCACCCTGCGCGCCGGCGGCACATTTGCCTGCAATACGGCAACATCGGCAGCAGACGCGCCAATACTGCGCAGCCAGTCCGCGTCGCTCAGCGCCACCAAATTACGTTTGTCGGCATAGAGCGCGTGTGCGTAGGGATGCGGCGTCACCACAGCCGCATCACGCAGCCATGCATCGCGTAACACGGCGTGTGCAGGTTCATCAAGCGCAAAATCGGTTAGGCGGTTATACACAAGGTCGATACGCAGTTCATCCCGCCACAAACACCCTGCGCGCAAGGATAACTCCCGCGGGTCTGCAATCACGGTTTCGATACCGGCAGCGGTGAAGAGCGCCTTGAACAACAAAAACTCCGGGTAAAGAAACTGCCTTTCGGGTGAGTCATCGACGATCGCAATTCGCGTCAGCGGCGCCGCACCACGCGCCAGACACCATTCTTCGCGGAACATGGCGAGGAATGCCGTTTCAACGGCGGCCGCCTCCTCCAGGCGTCCAGGAAATACGCCATCGACACGCTCATTCTGCCTGCCCACAGTCTGGGCGCGCAGTAACCGCGCGCCCAGCAGACCGCCGCCCGCATTGGTATTGATTTCAATCAGCTGTGGCCCGTCTTTGCCCAGATGAAAGTCGTAACCCAAAAATGCGCAGGCCGTCGATGGAACGTGCCGGGCAGTGACGGGCGCATCGGCCAGCGCCCGCGCCCGCCAACCCGGCAAAGCCACGACGCGCTCGACGGCCTCGATCAGTCGCGTCATGGCCCGGCAATCGGCATCGCCGACATAAACCGGCACTGCGGCAAACAGATGGGGATACGTCTTGCGCAGCGCCTCCCACGAGATGCCGGTATAGCCGGCATGGCTGGGATTCGCCGGCATCCCGGCCGGAAGGGTGAATTTTTCCAACGCCTGGCACAGACTTTCCGCATCGACTGAATCGCACAGATCGTTCTCGTTCAGCCATGCGGCTTTATCCGGGAAAACTTCTCGATCAAGTGCCTGGTCAGGCATCTCCGGATTCATACTGTTCACTGTCCCGTTCGGGGAATCGAAATAAAAATGATAGAGGAAGCGATGCGATGCTCAGCCACCCGGACTATTTCGCTTCACCGCGAATCATGACCAACAGCATCTTGAACTGCCCCTGCGGATTGACTGCGTGCGGAACATTGGCCGGCATAAGCAGGGCATCGCCCTCGGCCAGGATATGCTTGACGCCTGCGATCGGAATCTCGGCCCGGCCTTCGACGCCAATGACCAGCGCATCAAAAGGCGCCGTGTGTTCGCTTAACCCTTCATCACCGTCAAAAGCAAACAGCGTCACATTGACGACGGAGCGCTTGAGCAGCATCTTGCTGACCACCGAGCCTGCCTGATATTGAAGTATCTGCTTCAGATTCTGTACCTTGGTTTCCTTGCCTTCATGATTCATGAGCGATCTCCTTTGTTGTCTGCGTTGTGACTCAACTGCGAACAGCCGGTTCTACGCGCCGCTCGGTCAGCCTGTTTTCACGCATAAGCACACATAAGCGGGCGGGCGATTGTATGTGTCCATTTAATCGGATGCGAAAAATGCCCGCGCCTCTTCGGGATCGCGTGTGCGCCGCATCGGCGGCAGGCTGCGCCAGACGCGCTTGCCGTAATGTTTGGTCAACATACGCGGGTCGCAGATCATCAGCACACCGCGATCCTTTTCATCCCGGATCAGGCGGCCAGCGCCCTGCTTAACGTTAATGACCGCGTGCGGCAACTGATATTCCATGAAGGCATTGCGCCCCGCCGCCTTCATGCACTCGATGCGTGCGGCCAATACGGGATCGTCAGGCGGCGCGAACGGCAGCTTGTCGATGACGACGAGCGAGAGCGCCTCACCGCGCACATCTACGCCTTCCCAAAAGCTCTGGCTGCCCACCAAGATGGCGTTGCCGAGCCGGCGAAAACGTTCCAGCAGTTCATTTTTGCTCCCCTCTCCTTGCATCAGTAAGGGAAGGTTCAACTCGGCGCGCGCCAGAAACTCTTCGAGCAGCTCGCGTGTACGGCGCATGGCGCGCAGCGAAGTACACAAAAAGAAGGCCCGGCCGCCGCTTGCCTGAACAACCGGAAACGCCGCCCGAACAACCGCTTCGGCATAGCCATGATTATTCGGCTCGGGCAGGCCGGGCGGCGCATACAGTAGGGCTTGCCGCGCATAATCGAACGGGCTTTCCCAGGCCGCCGTTTCGGCATCGGTCAGGCCCATTTCGCCGCAGTAATGACTGAAGTCGCGCTGCACAGCCAACGTCGCCGAGGTAAAAATCCAGGCGCGCGGATGCCCTTCCATCTGCTTCTGCATGATGCCGGCAATGACCAGTGGCGTTGTGTTCAGTTGCAGTGACAGCGTATAGGTCTCGCCCCAGCAGACCACGTCAGTATCCTCGTCCTGCTGCCAGCGATGTAACGCGTCAGCCAGCGCGCCGCTGCGCCGCCAGCAGTTTGCCAGACCTTCGGAACGCTCAGCCTGCGTTTCGAGCAAAGCCGTCAATGTCTCGACGCTGCCGATTAGGCCAGCAAGCTGGTTGTCGAAACCTTCGCGCGCATTCAACTGAGCGCGCGTAAAGCGTGCCGGATCAACGGGCAGCTTCAGGCGCAAATCCCTGGCTGCCTTTTCTGCGGCATCGCACAGAATGGGCAGATCAAGGCAGTCCCGCGCCGAAGCCAGCGCCTCGATGCGCACGTCGCGCGCTAAATCGAGCACCTGCGCGGTCGAAATGTTATCGCCGAAAAAGAGACCGGCGGTTTCTGGCAGCTGATGGGCCTCATCGAAAATAACGGTATTGCAGGCCGGCAGCAGTTCGGCAACGCCTTCATCGCGCAGCATTACATCGGCAAAAAACAGGTGATGATTAACGACGACGAGATCAGCTTCCATCGCCTCGCGCCGTGCGGACAAGACAAAGCATTCTTTGTGATGCGGGCAATCCTGGCCAAGGCAGTTATCGCGCGTTGAGGTCACCGCGCCCCAAACCGGCGAATGCTCCGGAACATCAACGCACTCACTTTTATCGCCGGTCTTGCTGACCTTGGCAAAACGGACAATACGACGGGCATCCGCAGCATCGGCGCGCGAGAAAAAGCGACCGTCGGCCAGCGCACGTTCAAGGTGATAGTGGCAGACATAATTGGCGCGCCCCTTGAGCAAGGCGACGCGTACCGGCGCGCCCAATGCCTGGCGCACGATCGGAATATCCTTAGCGAAAAGTTGATCCTGGAGGTTCTTGGTGCCGGTCGAGACGATCACTTTGCCGCCCGAGCGTATCGCCGGCACCAGGTAGGCGAAGGTTTTGCCCGTCCCCGTGCCCGCTTCGGCAACCAGTACCGCATTGGCAGCAATCGCCGCGGCGATGCGTTCGGCCATATCGAGCTGCTGCGGACGCAGGCGGTAGCCCGGAATATGCCTCGCCAGCAGGCCATCCGGCGCAAAAACTTCGGCCAGTGCAACACTCATGGACAACCGGGAAAATGAACGAAACAGGCAAAAAAGGAAAAACGGGCGAACCATAAGCAGTAGGCGCAACGCCCGAACAGGACGGGACGCACACTCCCCATACGGACAGCACTGCCCGTGCTATCTGTGCCGCCCTGGCCGCTTCCCCTTACTGAAGGCGCATCGTGCCAATCATGGCCTACGGGGGCAATACGGCACGCCCGTAAAAAAAGAGGCCGTTCAAGCAGCGGAAGCACGGAAAACAGCAAAAGCGCGGAAAGGAAGGCAACACGCACGATACGCACCGCTCAATAATCGACGGACGTCGCCAGATTTTCAAAGCGCGTATATTCGCCCAGAAAAGCCAGGCGCACCGTGCCGATCGGGCCGTTGCGCTGCTTGCCAATAATGACTTCGGCACTGCCCTTGTCCGGCGAATCGGGGTGATACACCTCATCACGGTAAATGAACAGAATAACGTCAGCGTCCTGTTCAATGGCACCCGATTCACGCAGGTCGGACATCACGGGACGTTTGTTTGGGCGTTGTTCCAGCGATCGGTTGAGCTGCGAAAGTGCAATGACCGGCACATTCAGTTCTTTCGCCAGGCTCTTGAGCGAGCGCGAAATTTCGGACAGTTCGGTCGCCCGATTCTCGCCACTGCCGCTGGCCGCAGACATCAGCTGCAAATAATCAATGACGATCAATCCGAGTTTGCCGCACTGCCGGCTTAGCCGGCGCGCACGGGCCCGCAGATCAATGGGGTTGAGCGCCGCCGCTTCATCAATGAACAGCGGCGCTTCGTGCATCTTGCCCAGGGCAAAAGACAGGCGGGACCATTCGTCGTCATCAAGGCGCCCGGTGCGCACCTTGTGCGCATCAAGCCGGCCGACCGAGGAAAGCATGCGCATCGCCAGCTGCGCACCGCTCATTTCCATCGAAAATATCGCCACCGGCAAACCCACTTCAATCGCCACATACTCGGCGATATTGAGCGCCAGAGAGGTTTTGCCCATTGACGGGCGCCCTGCAACGATCAGCAGATCGCCCGGCTGCAGGCCGGAAGTGCGCGCATCGAGATCATGATAGCCGCTTGGCACGCCGGTGATATCGGAAGGATTGTCCCGATCATGCAGCTCCTGAATACGTTCGACGACCTGTGAAAGCAAGGGATTGATGTGCTGGAAGCCCGTCAGGTGGCGAAACCCGGTTTCGGCAATATTGAAAACCTTGGCCTCCGCCTCATCGAGCAACTGCTTGGGGTTGCGGCCGAGCGGATTTAAGGCGCTATCGGTAATTTCATCGCCGACCGTTACCAGTTGCCGCAAAATAGCGCGCTCACGAACGATTTCGGCATAGCGGACGATATTGGCCGCCGAAGGCGTATTGGCCGCCAGCTCGCCCAGATAGGCAAGCCCTCCCGTATCGCCGCCGTCACCCGCCGAATCCAGGCTCTCGGCGACCGTGACGGCGTCAACCGGTTTGCCGCGTTCAAGCAGGCTACAGATCTGGCGATAGATGCGCCGGTGTTCGTCCCGATAAAAATCACTCTCGCTCACGCGATCAGCGATTTTGTCGAACGCGGTATTGTCGAGCAACAGCCCGCCCAGCAACGACTGCTCCGCCTCGACAGAATGAGGCGGAACGCGCAACTGCGCCAGCGCCGGATCTTCCGGCAGATTCGGCGAATGTTTCTGAAATGTAGGCTTGGCTATCACGAATCACCACCGTTTTTTTGAGAAAGCATCTGCTTGACTTTGACGATATGCCAGTTTATCCCGCCGCGACTTGCCGTCGCCAAACTGCCCAATCCCCGGACTTTTGCGCCAACGTCAACAGGCCAGAAATAAAAAAGCCCTGCCGTCTGACAAGGCTTTTCTTACCACAATACGCAAGACCGGCGAGGAATTTCCAGGATTTTCCAAAACAAGAAAACCGCCGCCAGTGCTTTTTACCCCGCGTTACTCACCAACCACCTGCACCTTGACGTTCGCCAGTACATCGGTATGCAGGGCAACTTCCAGCTCGGTTTCTCCCGTCGTCTTGAGCGGCCCTTCGGGCATGCGGATCGCTGATTTTTCGACCTCAAAGCCCTGTACTTGCAGCGCTTCGGCAACGTCGTAGTTGGTCACGGAACCAAACAGGCGACCATCGACACTCGCCTTGCGTGCAATCGTCAATACAATACCTTCCAGCTTGTCGGCGATCGCCTGGGCGGCGGCCAGCTTGTCGGCAGCGACTTTCTCAAGTTCGGCACGGCGCGCCTCGAATTCAGCCAGTGCGGTCGGCGTCGCCCGCTTGGCCTTGCCCTGCGGAATCAGGTAATTACGTGCGTAACCATCCTTGACTTTGACGAGGTCACCCAGATTGCCCAGATTGACGACCTTTTCCATCAAAATTATCTGCATCGTCCTATCCTCGCTTATTGGTGGTTATCGGTGTACGGCAAGAGCGCCAGGAAACGCGCGCGCTTGATGGCAACAGACAGCATACGCTGATAGCCGGACTTGGTGCCGGTCAGGCGTGCCGGCATGATTTTGGCGTTTTCAGCGATGTATTCCTTGAACAGATCGACATCCTTGTAATCAATGAAATCGACCTTTTCTGCCGTAAAGCGGCAGAATTTGCGGCGCTTGAATGCTCCGCCACCACGCCTTTTGACGTTCTTATCGTCCTTTTTTTTCATGAATCTAGCCATTTTGCTTTCCTTCAACAAATTCAATTTTGGTGATATGCAATCTCAGCTGTCTGCTTTGTCGGCTTTTTGCGGCGATAAACCCCGTTAGACGAAGCTCGGTTCCGGGCGCCGCAGCCTGTAGCCAGTTGGCACATTCTCCCAAGGCAATCGCCGGAACTTCACATTCAACCTGGCGCTGAACGCCTGCTTCTACCTGCTCGGAAACGTGTTTAACGAGACATTCGGCAACCGGCGTCCCTGTCGGCGTAAAACGCAGATTGCGGCGTTCGACCAGGATGCCTGTCAGTACGATGCAGTTCAGCCGAACCTCGAAATTCAGTCCGCAGCCACAGCCGGTTGTGCTTCCGGTTGCTCTGGTTGTGCCTCAGCGCCAGACTCCGCCACTGCAGGCGTATCCTGAGCCGCCAACATCGACTTGGACTTTTCCTCCTTCATCATCGGCGAAGGCGTCGTCACGGCATGCTTCATCCGAATGGTCAGATGACGGAGAATGGCGTCGTTGAACTTGAAGCCATGTTCAAGCTCGGTCAGCGTTTCACCGCTGCACTCGATATTCATCAGCACATAGTGCGCTTTGTGCAGCTTCTGGATAGGATAGGCAAGCTGTCGGCGTCCCCAGTCTTCCAGGCGATGAAGCTGACCGCCCTGCGAAGTCACCAGCGTCTTGTAACGTTCGACCATCGCCGGAACCTGTTCGCTCTGATCCGGGTGGACGATAAAAACAATCTCATAATGGCGCATGCAAACTCCTTATGGTTAAAGCCCTCCGCCATGCGAACGGTGGGGCAAGGTGGAAAAGTTGGTGATTATAACTGCTCACACCGTCATAAATCAATGAAATGCCCGTAAAAGTCAGCTTTCCACGGCATCGGTTAACTGATGGGCGTTATCCGGCCATACACGACAAACATACAGGACAAACGCCAGGAAACACCAGCAATATCCGCTCAAAAGTCGCGTCACGTATCGACTTTAGGCGCATTCAGCGTGTTGCCCCTGGTACGCATCATGGCCTGCAATTTGGCCGCTGCGCCTCCTAAAGACAACCCGAGCTTGAGTTCCCGGTCAAGCAGTTTCAGCAAAGGCAACAGACGATAACCAAGCGCTGGCAAATGCGGCGACACTCTATCCTTGTTGCCGGTTTCGAGTAACGCCAAGGCCTGCTCAATCGTCAGCGTTTCCGTATTTCCCCGGTCGACATCGGCTGCGATCACACAATCTCCGCCTGCTTTCTGGGCTTCCTCCAGGCGATGTGAAGCCAATTCGAGCAGCGCTTCGGCCGAAGCGACGCCATCTGCAGGGAAATTACCGATTCCGATGCTGACGGAAAGGCTCAGCCGATCACCGTGAGTGCTGATTTTGGCTTTTTTGATGGCCTTCCGCAGGCGATTGCTGAATGCTTCACAATCCGTGCCATCAAGATCCGGAGAAATGATCGCCAACCGATCGCCCACATAACGCCCAAGTCCATCATTTTCGCGGACTCGGCCACTGAGAATAGCCACGAAACGCTGCTGTAACTGCTGCACCACAGCGTCACCATGTTGTGCACGCAAATCGGCGACATTGTCGAATTCCATGACTAAGGCGCTGATTCGGCCATGATTTGCCCGGGCACGCCCCATTGCCTGTTTTGCCATGGCAAGCAACGCCATTTTCGACATCACGCCTGGCAAATCTGCTTTTTCGGTACGCACAGGCGCTTCTTTTTCTTTCTCAGTATTCTCTATATTTTCCGTTTTCTCCGCCGTTTTCTCCGTACTTTCCGCCGGTTCGGTATTGTCTTCGCCTTGGGTCGTAGCGTCTGTCGTGCGCGCTGCTATATCTTCAGCCGTTGTCCCAAGGATCGCATCAAGGCGTGGCAACAGCTCATCCGCCAGCGCCTGACGATCGATAAATTCAGTCGCGCCATGTAATTTTGCCCGCGCAACCGCTTCGGTATCATCGCCAACGACCAGCAATATCGGCATCTGCCCAAGCCGCGATAACGCCGAAGCACGCATCCGTTCTAAAAGCGCATCGCCATTAAGCAGCGGCATAGAAAGCGAGCACACAACCACACGAATCGTCGGATCGACGAGCAAGGCCTGCCAGGCCAGCTCACCATTCGCTTCTTCGCGAAATGCATAGTAATTGCGGATTTGCCGTGCGAGCATCGTGCGTGCCATACGCGACTCATCGACGATCAGGACGCGCGGAATGGAATCGGACTTACTCATACGCCCTCCTGCACATTATTTCTCTGCACCTCAACTCATTGATTTTTATAGATTCCATCATTTTTTACCCTATCACTTTCTAGAACAATAAAAAAATATTCCAGAAAAATTGAGAAGTAAAAATATACATTCAATTTTAGGAAATGCCTATCTTAAAAAATGCCCCTCAAATATTTTATAACGTATCAAAACGGCAAAAATAAAGCTGCGTGTGACATTTACTCAAATAATTTATCTAGAAAATGACCGTAAATGTTTACAGTCCGCTGATTTTCAGCTAAATTTCGCCCTCATGAATTTTTCCGACTCCTTTTTTCAACTTCTTTTTGCTGTTGCGATCACTTTAGGCGTAGCAGGGCACGCTGCCGCAGCAGAGCAACCATTCCCCCCACAGCAACCGTGGCCGGCTGAAGAGCCCTCCCTGCTTGAACGCTACACCACCAATGCCCAGGATCTGATTCTGAAAGGGCTGGAACTCGTCGGCATCAATTATCGCTTTGGCGGTACAAATCCGGATAGCGGGCTTGATTGCAGCGGGTTTGTCCAGATCGTTTTTAAAGACGCGCTCGGTAAACTCCTACCGCGCACCGCCAAAGAGCAGAGTCAGGTGGGCGACGAAGTCTCGCGCAATGAGCTAAAGCCTGGCGACCTCGTATTTTTCAACACGATGCGCCATGCTTTCTCACACGTCGGCATTTACCTCGGCGACAATCATTTCGTCCATGCCCCGCGTACCGGCTCGGAAATTCGTGTCGAAGACATGAGCCAAAGCTACTGGGCCAAGCGTTACAATGGCGCGCGCCGCGTCCTCCAGCGCTGACGCTGAGCGGCATACACATACATTACTAAACGGCATACCTGATTATTGATTCGGTCAAAAAAAGTTTTCGCCAAGTCAAGAATCAAATATCCCGACACTCTCTTACACCTGTTCACCGCCGATGAGAAAAGGACGTTCTGTACGTCCTTTTATTTTTTCCTGACGCCCGCACGCCCCTGGTTCCGTCATCCGTAATGATTCCCTGGCTTAATGATAATAGCGATGATTTCCCGCCATGTGAAACTGCGCTACATACGCCTAACGGCCTGCTCTGCGCCGGCGGCGACCTTTCGCCTGCGCGCCTGCTGGCCGCTTACCGGCGCGGCATTTTTCCGTGGTTCTCACCGGGCGAACCGATTCTCTGGTGGTCGCCCGATCCGCGCATGACGCTCGACCCGGCGGCTTTCCGGCCATCCCGTTCCCTGCGCCAACGGCTGAGGCGCGGCGGCTACGAAGTCCGGCTGGATTACGACTTCGCCGCCGTTATCCGCGCCTGTGCCACGATGCCCCGCAAAGGACAACACGGCACCTGGATTACCAGCGAAATGCAAACCGCCTACCTGCGGCTTCATACACTAGGCTATGCCCATTCGGTCGAAACCTGGATCGGCGGACAACTGGCGGGCGGCCTATACGGTGTTGCTCTCGGCGGCATGTTCTACGGAGAATCCATGTTCGCGCGCACGACCGATGCCTCCAAGATCGCCCTCGCCCACCTGGCACGCTACCTGCGACAGCGCGGCGACGCACTCATCGACTGCCAAATGGCAACGGCGCATCTCGCCTCGCTCGGCGCCCGCGAAATGCCGCGCAGCGACTTCATTGCCCGCATCCGGGAACTGAGCGCACTCGATATTCCCGCCGGTCGCTGGCCATGCGACGGCGCTCGTCAATCCTGGGAAGGCGCCACCCTCGCTGAACATTGACCTGCCGCCATGTCACATCCCGACGCTGCCCGTCTGCCCTTCTCGCTGCTGCAGTTTCACCGGACGGATACCTACCCCTGCAGCTACCTGCCCGACCGACAGGCACGCTCGCTCATCGCCATTCCGCCCGGTTTGATCGACAGCGCCCTCTACAGCCGGCTCGTGCGTCACGGATTCCGGCGTAGCGGCTCGTTTTCCTACCGGCCGGACTGCACCGGCTGCCGCGCCTGCGTGCCGGTACGCATCCCCGTTCAGCGCTTTGCCTCCAACCGCAGCCAGCAACGCAGCCTTAGACGGCACGGCACACTGATGGCTACGGAATGCCCACTCATCTACGATGAAGCCCACTACGCCCTTTACCAGCGCTACCAGCACGCCCGCCATCCCGGCGGCGGCATGGATCAAAGCAACCCCGACCAATACGCCGAATTCATACTGCAAAGCCATATCGACACCCGGCTGATCGAATTCCGCGAGCCGGAAAGCGGCGCGCTGCGCATCGTCAGCCTGATCGACCGTCTCGACGACGGCCTCTCCTCCGTCTACACCTTTTTCGACCCCGACATCGCCGGCGCCAGCTTCGGCACTTACAGTATCCTCTGGCAAATCACCCAATGCGCCGCCCTGGGTCTACCCTATCTCTACCTCGGTTACTGGATTAAGGAATGTCGGAAAATGGCTTACAAAGCCGGATTTCAGCCAATCGAAGGGCTGATCGATGGCCTCTGGCAGCCACTGCCGTCGGACTATCCATCATCCACCCATCAGCGCCCCGCGCAGCCATCATAAGAATTACGAAATTCTTTTACTTGAGATACAATAATTCACCGTAAAAAACAAATCGTTACAACCCCAACCCAAACACCATCAATCAGGCACAACACTGGAAAGATATCAACACGCTCAAAACACTTTTGAGTTTTTTCAAGCAGAAATAAAAAGCAATGCATTTTCCAAGATGTCGTCAATGCGGCACAGGCCCATGGCGTAAAAAATTCACGAGCCTCATCGCCGTATCGACAGCGGTATTTTCGGCATTTCTGTACGCGCAGACGCCACCGCCTGTTCCACCTATTCCATCCCCATCGACTCCATCCACTCCACCCTTTTCCGGGCAGGAAAGAACGCCGCAAAGCGACCTTGAATATCAACGTCAGCGCGAAGCGGAAGAACGGCTGCGTCGACAGATGGAAACGCCGCCTGACGTCCGCCTCCCGGTACCCACAGCGGCCGACCCGGCTCACGCCCGCCTCTCTGAAGAAAGTCCCTGCGTCAGGGTAGATACCCTGGAACTGGATATCCGTCCCGCCGAATTTGCCCAACATTTCGCTTATCTGGCAGACGAAGCCGCACGCACCGCCGACGGCAGCCCGGACGATTACACCGGCCGCTGCCTGGGTGAACACGGCATCAACCTCATCATGCGCCGGCTGCAAAATGCCCTGATCGAGCACGGCGACATCACCAGCCGCGTCGGCGCCCCCGAACAGCATCTGGGCAGCGGCACGCTCAAACTCTCGATCATCGCCGGACGTATACATGCCATCCGCTTCACGGCAGAAAGTCACCCGCGCGCCTACGCGGACAATGCCCTGCCGCTGTCACCGGGCGACGTGCTCAACCTGCGCGACCTCGAACAGGGGCTTGAGAACTTCAAACGCCTGCCGACCGTCGAAGCCAGCCTCCAGATCGTGCCAGCCGAGGGTGCAGACAGTCAGGACGGGGAAAGCGACCTGCTCATCGATTGGCGCCAATCTTCCCCCTGGCGGCTGATCGCCAATGCCGACAATTCAGGCTCACGCGCTACCGGACGCACCCAGGCCGGCCTTACGCTGGCCGGCGAACATCTACTCGCCCGCAACGACCTGCTCTACCTCAATTACAACCAGAGCCTCGGCAGCGGTCCGACGGCGGCGCGCGGTACACGCGGCGGCAGCCTGCACTACGCTGTGCCTTTCGGCTACTGGCAGCTATCGGCGGCAACCAGTGTCGGCACTTACCGGCAAACCGTCATCGGCGCTTGGCAAAACTACATCTACCGTGGCCGTTCCAGAACGGACGAACTCAAACTGGCGCGCCTCTTCCAGCGTGACGGCGTGAGCAAATCGACGGCCTGGGCAAAACTCTGGCGGCGCACCTCCAGAAACTTCATCGACGATACCGAAATACGGCCGCAGCGGCGCGCCACCGCCGGCTGGGAACTCGGCGCCAGTCACACACGCCGCCTTGGCCGCCTTGGTCTCGAAGGCCAACTCGTCTACCGGCAAGGTGAGCGCATGCTCGGTGCGCTGCCAGCGCCGGAAGAAGCCTACGGAGAAGGTCGCGCAAAAATGCGCCTCATCGGTCTCGAAGTACGCGCCGAACTCCCGTTCCGCCTCGCCAGCCAACCCTTCCGCGCCCAATTCTTAGTGCGCGGACAGCACAACCTCACCCCGCTCACCCCGCAGGACCGATTCTTCATCGGCGGGCGCAGCAACGTGCGCGCCTACGATGCCGACCACATGCTCGCCGGCGACCGCGGCCTTGCCCTGCGCGGCGACCTTGGCTGGATCATTCACGGCCAGGAACTCTACCTCGGCCTCGACCACGCCCGCGTAGCCGGTCCCTCAACGCGTTACCTCGCCCAAAACAGCCTGACCGGCGCAGCCCTTGGCATACGCGGCTACTGGCATGGATTGAGTTACGATCTTTTCTGGGGCAAACCGATTCGTCCTCCGGCTCATTTCAACGCACCCCGTCACATCTTTGGTTTTACGCTCGGATTTGAATTTAAAAGCTAAAACTGGTTAAGCGAACGTAGTTTACGTATTTACATTTCTCTTCTTATCTTTTACCTTCACTAACCACCCCCCTCTTCACTCCCCTCTCCCTGCAGCAGGAAACGCCATGAACCGCCACTGTCACCGACTCATCTACAACCGCCGCCGCCAGCAACTCATGGCCGTTTCCGACCATGCCATTGGCCGACACAAAGCCAAAGGCGAGACAGCGGCCGCCCCAACGCCGGAACGCGCCTCATTGCCCCTGTCCCGTCCTCTTTTTGTCGCCCCTCATTCATGGCAAGCACTGACGAAGCACCCGCTCCTCGCTTCCTTCTCCCTGCTTTCCCTCCTCCTTGCCGCCGCTCCGGCACAGGCGCAAATCATTGCCGACCCGAATGCCCCGGTCGCACAACGCCCCACCGTTCTGACCACCGGCAACGGCGTTGCGCTCATCAACATCCAAACCCCCAACGGCAATGGCATCAGCCACAACACCTACCGCCAGTTTGACATTCCCGCGTCCGGCGCCATCCTCAACAACGCCCCCGGCAGAAGCGTCACCCAACTCTCCGGCGCCGTTCCCGGCAACCCCTGGATGAGCTCGGGCGGTGCGCGCCTCATCCTCAACGAAGTCAACTCCAGCGCCCCCAGCCAACTCGGCGGCCTGCTCGAAGTAGCCGGAACGCGGGCGCAGGTCATCGTCGCCAATCCCGCCGGCATCACCTGCACCGGCTGCGGCTTCATCAACGCCGGCGAACTCACTTTGGCCGCCGGCGCTCCCTTCTGGCGCGGCGACACGCTGGCTGGCTACCGCGTCGGCGAGGGCCGTATCGAGATCGCCGGCGCCGGCATGAACGCCGAGCAGAGCGACTACACCACGCTCATTGCGCGCGCCGCCAGCCTCAACGCCGGCCTCTGGGCCAAACGGCTCAACGTGCTGACCGGCAGCGGAGACTTCCCCGCTGGCGCCGATGCCTCTGTGCAAAGCGCGCCGACATCTGCCGCAGGCACCGCTTCCGCCAACCTGCCCGCATTCGCCCTCGACGTCGCCCAACTGGGCGGCATGTACGCCGATCAAATTCATCTGGTTGGCACCGAACACGGCCTGGGGGTACGCAACGCCGGCACACTCGCCGCCATCGGCCAGATCAAGCTCAGCGCCGACGGCACGCTCACCAATAGCGGCCGCCTCACCGCCGGTGGCGACCTAACCGTCAAGGCGCACGCGCTCGACAACCCCGGCCGCATCGAAACAGCGCACACACTCACACTCGCCGCCGCCGACACGATCGAGAACCGCGGCGCGCTTATCGGCCAGCGCCTCAATATTGCCGCTGCTGCGCTTGACAACCACCAAGGCAGCATCCGCCAGAGCGGCGGGCAAAGGCTGGACATTACCGCCGGACACCTCGCCAACCGCAGCGGCGGGCGCATCGGCACGCCCGACCAGGCGACGGACGCACCGCCCCCCGCTGACGCGCCTGCCG
>ERZ773073.87-NODE-87-length-51425-cov-3.690656_pt1 | contig 51425 bp, 42 predicted proteins | sample MGYA00580616_ERZ773073 | MGnify/ENA primary metagenome ERZ773073 (study PRJEB29015, sample SAMEA2737960) | human oral metagenome | biome: human oral; feature: human-associated habitat; material: dental | place: China | collected 2131 ...
TCTCGGAGGATACTTACCGCACGCTGATGGCTGCGGACTCGGCGGTCATGGTGATCGATGCCTCGAAGGGCGTGGAGGCGCAGACCAGGAAGCTCTTTAAGGTCTGTACCCTGCGCCACATCCCGATTTTCACCTTCATCAACAAGATGGACCGCGAGGCGAGAGATCCCTTCTCGCTGACCGATGAGATCGAAGAGCTGCTCGGCATACGCACCTGCCCGGTGAACTGGCCGATCGGTTCCGGCAAGAACTTTAAGGGTGTCTTTGACCGCAACACGAAGAAAATCACGACTTTCCGGGCGGCGCACGCCGGCATGCAGGAAATCGAGACGGAGGAGCTCTCCCTCGAGGATGAGAAGCTCGGTTCTGTGATCGGCGAGGACTTTCTTTCGCAGCTCCTCGAGGAGAGCGAGCTCCTGGACGGTGCGAGCGATGAACTCGATATGGAGCGCGTGTCCCGCGGCGATTTGACGCCGGTTTTCTTCGGTTCCGCACTCACGAACTTCGGTGTCGAGACCTTCCTCGAGCACTTCTTAAAGATGACAAGCTCTCCGCTCGCCAGAAAGACGACGACGGGTGAGGTGAACCCGATGAAAGATGCCTTCTTCTCTGCCTTTGTCTTCAAAATCCAGGCGAATATGAACAAGGCACACCGCGACCGCATTGCTTTTTTCCGCGTCTGTTCGGGCCGCTACACCGCCGGCATGAAAGTACGGCACGTGCGCGCCGAACGGGAAATGAAGCTGTCCAATGCCCTGACTTTCATGGCCAATGAACGGGTTCTGATGGAAGATGCCGTCGCCGGCGACATCATCGGCATCTACAACCACGGGCAACTGCATATCGGCGACACCCTGACAGAAGGCGAAACGCTGGCCTTCAAGGGCATCCCGTATTTTTCGCCAGAACTTTTCCGTATGGCACGCCTGCGCGATCCGATCAAAAACAAACAGCTGCAAAAAGGCTTGCGGGAATTGGGCGAAGAGGGCGCCATCCAGGTGTTCGAGAATCTGGCGACAGGCGCGCTCCTGCTGGGCGCAGTCGGCGTGCTGCAATTTGAAGTCGTCGCCCAGCGCCTGCAAACCGAATACAAGGTCGACGCCATCTTCGAGTCTGCCGACATTCACACGGCACGCTGGCTGACCTTTCCCGACGAAGCGACACGACGGAACTTCGAGCGCGAACAGCAGCATCGCATGGCCACCGACGTCGACGGCAATCTCGTCTATCTTGCCAGCACGCGCTACAACCTAGATGTAACGCGTGAAAAATGGGCGCAGGTCGGCTTTCACGATTCGCGCGAACACGGCCAGAAAATGAGCTGACCGGCATCACGCTGTACGCTGCTGCACAAACCCCACTTCATGAAACGCATCTTCTTTTTCGACATCGACCATACGCTGCTCGACCACCACAGCTTCACCATTCCCGCATCGGCGCTTAAAGCGATCACCGCACTGCGGCGTGACGGGCACACGATCGTCGTCGCCACAGGGCGCAGTCACGCCCAGGCGCGGCAATTTTCCGATCAGGTGCAGCCCGATTACCTCATCACCCAGAATGGCGCGCGCATCCTGAAAGACGGCCAGGAGAAACTATCCATTCCTCTGTCGCATTCTTCACTCATCGCTTTATTTGAATGGGCGCGCGCGCAGGGCTATCCCTTTGGCGTCAATCTCGACGGCCTCGGCTATCTCAGCGAAGCCGTGCCGTGCACCCTGGAACCCTTGGCCGCGACGCGGACGCCGTATCAGACCGACGATCCGGCCTACCTCCGGCAGCCGGTACACCAGGCCTGGCTGTTTTACGACGAACGTCTTGACCCGCAGACTGCCGAAACCATCCTCGCCCGCTTCCCCGCTTTCGACCTGGTGCGCTGGCACCGGACGGCCATCGACATCATGCCCCGCGGCGTCAATAAATGGACGGGCTGCCAGTGGGTATTGCAACAGACGGGGTTTCCTCCCGAGCAGGCGGTTGCCTTTGGCGACGGACTCAACGATATGCAGATGTTGCAAGGCGTCGGGCTGAGCGTGGCCATGGGCAACGGCCACCCCGATCTCCAGGCCATCGCCGATTACGTCGCGCCCGCACTCGACCGCGATGGCATTGCCGTGGCGCTGGCGCAGCTCATGCAGAGCGGAAAAATCCCGCGCCCCAGCGGATAGTCGCCGGCATGGAAAAAAGTGGCAGAAACCGGCCGCTAACCGGACACCGGGTAATCCGGAACAGCCGGCAACCCGCTTTCTAGACGCCATTTAGTTTCTCGCCCCGTCATCATCCCGAACGCTCATTCCCTTTTTCACCCTCTTCACTACCGCAGCAATTACGCTTGTCATTCCTATGATCAACACTTTTACCCTTCTTCTGCTATTCCAGCTTGTCGGTGAACTGCTGGTACGCGCCTTCGGCTGGCCATTTCCCGGCCCCGTCATCGGTATGACGCTGCTTTTCCTCGTTCTGCTCGTGCGCGGCACGGTTAGCCAGGAGCTGCGTCACGGCACCGGCAGTTTTCTGCAACACCTCTCGCTGCTGTTCGTGCCGGCCGGCGCCGGCGTCATGCTGCACTGGCAGCGCCTCGCCCACGAATGGCTGCCGATTGCCATCGCCGTGCTGGTCAGTACCCTGATCGGGCTGGTCGTCACCGTGCTGGTCATCAACCTGATGCGGCGCTGGACATCGCAAGAGCGTTCGGGAGAGCCGTCATGAGCGCCACCCTGAACGAACTTTCCTCCTACATGGCCGGCTCGCCGCTGACCGGCCTCACGCTTACCCTACTCGCCTACCAGGCCGGCCTCTGGTGCTTCCGGCGCAGCGGCGGCCTGCCCTGGGCGAATCCGGTACTGATCGCCATCGCCCTCATCTGCGTCGTACTCTGGCTAAGCGGCATGCCCTATGCGGAATATTTTGCCGGCGCACAGATGATCCACTTCCTGCTCGGCCCCTCCACCGTCGCCTTGGCCGTGCCACTGTTCACGCAATGGAAAAACCTCAAGCGCATGGCGCTGCCGCTGATTGTCGGCTTGTTCGTCGGCTGCATCGCGGCCGCCTTCTCGGCCATGGCCATCGCCCGCTGGCTGGGCGCCTCGACGGAAACGGTGCGCTCGCTCGCGCCCAAATCGGCAACAACGCCGATCGCCATGGGCGTCGCCGAAAAAATCGGCGGGCTGTCTTCGCTCACCGCCATTTTTGTCATCCTCACCGGCATCACCGGCGCCGTCTGCTTCCCCGCGCTGTTTCGCCTGTTCAAGTTCCACAACCACGCGGCGCAGGGCTTCGCCGTCGGCCTCGCCGCACACGGACTCGGCACCGCGCACGCTTTCATGGTCAGCGAAAAAATGGGGGCTTTCGCGGCGCTCGGCATGGGGATGAACGGCATGCTCACCGCCTTGCTGCTGCCGCTGCTGATCTAGCGCCCGCCGCGAATGCCTGCGGGCCGGCCGCGGCGCCTGCATGACATTTCGCAATGCGTCACCCTTTGCTGGATGAAAGCACTAACCAGGCTGGCCGGCAGCAGCAGCGATCCGCGGTCGCAGTCATCGTAGTCGTCGTAGCATTTCGCAGCGCCACCCGATCTGCGACCCCCTCCAACCTGTATGGCCATCGGGTGTGCGCGAAGGCGATTCGAGCTCCGCCTGATCTGTGCGCCCTCCGAGCTGTGTGTCCCCGCCAACCTGAATCCCGCCTGTTTCGTAGCCTCCGGTCAGGCGGCTTTACCGCCACGTGTGTCTGTTGCGTTTCAACGGCTTCAGCGCCGCATGTCCGCGTCCCGCCGTCTTTTCTGGTTTTCCGCCTGGCTTGCTGGTACGGGCATGGCGGCATGGCCCGCCGCCGCATCCGCCCTCACCCGCCAGAATGCGGCAAAGCGCGGAATTCCGTTTTTGGTGAACCCGCGATGGCGATAGGTGATGAGGCTGCCGATTGGCGGCGGATTCTCCCGGTCAGCATCGCTAAAGCCGGCGCCGATCCGGAAAACGCCATGCGCATTGCGGCAGGAGAGCGCCCCCAGCCGCCCCTGATGCCGGCCCTTGCCGGCATGGTGCGCAACGACGGTGCACTCGTCATCGAGCGTGCGCTTGAGCTTGAGCATCTGGCGGCTGCGCCCCGCCGTGTAAGGCGCCGCCGGATCGCGCACGATAACGCCCTCGCCGCCCTGTTGTTCGACCGCCTGCAAAAATGCCTGAAGATGCGCCCGATGACCGACCGGATACTGGGGAATGACGGTAATGTGCGCCGCCGGCCGTTCTTGCAGATATTTTTCCAGCACTCCCAGGCGCTGCCGCAGATCGCCCGGCGCCTGCGGGACATCGAACACATGAAGCTTGAGCGAATGCCAGCCTTTGTCTTCCCCCGAGCGGACGATGGCGGCGATACGCTCGAACTCGCCGCGCCGGCTGAACAGTTCTCCATCGACCGGAAACGGCGGAAAACCATGCGTGAAATACGGCGGCGCCCTGAACACATTGCCCTGGCGACTGATGAGCCGCGCACCGTCCCAATACGCGCGCACGCCGTCGAGTTTTTCGCTCATCACCCATCCTTCGATCTCCGTGTTTTCCTGGAACACGTCCGCCAGCATCAGCGCGGGCGCCTCCTGCGCGGCGGCCAGGCAGGCGTACGCCGCGCCTATCCACGCTATCCACGACAGGCAAAAGCGCAGCGCTCTACTCATGGACATCCCGCGGCTCATGGCGTCCGGCGAAGGCAAGTGGTCTATGCATCTGCGCCCGACAGCAGGTTTATTTCCGCCATCAACGCCGCGCCGACGATACCGGCGCTGTTGAGAAAACTCGCGGCAACCACCGGCGCACGCAGCGTCAGCATCGGGGCAAACTTGTACAGACGGGCGCTGACGCCGCCGCCGAGGATGATGAGATCCGGCCAGAGCAGACGCTCCATCATGCACAGATAACGGTTCAGACGCCCGCCCCACGAGCGCCAGCCCAGCGCCCGCGTCACCCGCACGGTTTCGGAAGCGTAGCGCTCGGCCTCCGCACCATTGTCGAGAAAAATATGCCCCAGCTCCGTATTCGGCAGCAAACGCCCGCCGCTGAATACCGCCGTCCCCAGCCCCGTGCCGATGGTCACGATCAGGACGACGCCACCCTCGCTGCCGGCGTGTCCTTGCCCCGCCCCAAAGCGCATTTCCGCCGTACCGGCCGCATCCGCATCATTGGCGACAAAACAGGGGCATCCGGTAGCCTGCGAAAAATAGTCGGCCACCGGCAGATCGATAAAGGCAGCGTCGATATTGGCCGCCGTGCGCGCCACGCCATGCTGGATCGCGGCCGGAAAGCCGATGCCCACCGCCCCCTGCCAGCGATGCAGGGCAATTTGCCGGATCAGCGCTTCCGCCAGCGCTTCAGGCGTAGCCGGCTGCGGCGTCGCCACGCGCTGGCGCGCATCGCACAGCGTGCCGGTTTCCGTTTCGACGATGGCCGACTTGATCGCCGTGCCGCCGACATCAATCCCTAATAGCCGCACATTTTCCCCTTCGCATTCTCCATACTCTTTTGCCTCCGCCGCTTCATTACCGATTGTTCTGACCGTCCCGCTCGCCCCGATTCCCCATCTTCCCGGTAAAATTGCGCCGAGTCGTGTATCTGCCCGCCGGGATGGCGCGATGCTATCAGCTTTTCACCTTGCCGCCATCACAGTCCACCGCGCGGCAGGCGCAAAAATGAGGCATCGCCCTGCCAGGTCAGACCCGTTCAGGCCGCAAATCTCGCCGGAAAACCCGTTTCCCATGGATAAAGCCCTACCGAATCAGGCCGCATGCGTCCATGAGAACCGAAAGCCGGATGATTGGTCAAAAACCGGCAGCATCAGGCAAAAGCGGGCAGAGGCGACCAGAAACGGGCGCAGCGGAAACATCGCCGGGCTTTAAATTCTTTAAATCCATTCTGCCGTGCTTTCCAGCGCCCGCCAACGGATTTTCATTCACTTTCAACAAGGAGACATTATGCTCAGCAATACCATGATCGAACGTCTGAACCAGCAGATCAATATGGAACATTATTCCGCCAACCTTTACCTGCAAATGAGCGCCTGGTGCGATCATCAGGGCCTCAGCGGCAGCGCCGCCTTCCTCAAGCAGCACGCGGCGGAAGAAATGGAACACATGCACCGCCTGTTCCGCTACGTTTCGGAAACCGGCGCCCTGCCCCTGGTCGGCGCGCTGAAAGCCCCGCCGGTTCAGTACAAAAATCTTGCCGAAGTCTTTAAAGCCACTTACGAGCACGAGCTGGAAGTCACCCGCTCAATCAACGCGCTCGTAGCCGCCGCGCTTGCCGAGCAAGACTTCTCCACCTTCCAGTTCCTGCAATGGTATGTCAGCGAACAGCATGAAGAAGAACACCTGTTCAAAGGCATTCTCGACAAAATCGACGTCATTGGCATTGACGGTCGCGGCCTTTACTTCCTCGACGAAGAAATCCGCAAACTCGCCGCCGCAAGCTAAACGCACGCAGCGCACGGCAATACGCGCATCGGACATATACGGCCCCCGCATGGGCGGCCGTATTGCATTTATGCCCCGCGCCTACACGCGTTCTGCGCGCTCTGGCGTGAGTCCGGCCATGACAACCGGCGCAAAAGAAATAAAAGGAAATGTGAAAAAAGAATGGGTGTGAAACGGAAAGGACACGCACCGATTGGGCGAAATCCGGCGAGGTGCACCAATTTCTAGGCGCAATATGCCGCGAATTCGCCGGCTCTACGCGGCGTTGTTGGTGTGGCCGGCGCTGTTCGCGGCCTGTTCCCCCGATGCCCCCACCGCGCCCATCTCTCTCCGGTACGCTTCGGCCTGCTCGTGCAGCCATTGGCCGAAAGCTTGCAACGACGCCGATCCGGCGCGGTCTTCCGGATAGACGAGGTAGTAGCCGCGCTGGCTGGAAAGCGTTACCGGGCAGGGGGAAACCAGTTCGCCGGAGGCCAGTTCCTTTTGCACGAAGAAATGCGGCACCAGCGCCACGCCCAGCCCGGCCTGCGCCGCCGGAATGAGCATGGAAAAGAGCTCATAGCGCGGCCCGCCCATCACGTTGACGCCGCGCACGCCCATCATGTCGAACCATTGCCGCCAGGCCTCCGGGCGCGAGGATTGGTGCAGGAGCGCCATTTTGGCCAGTTTTTCCGGCTCGATCCGCGTCTGGCCGTGCATCAGGCCGGGGTTGCACACCGGGATCATTTCTTCGCCGAACAGGTATTCGATCACGGCGCCCGGCCAGATCGGGTCGCCAAAGTGGATGGCGGCGTCGAAAGGCGTGTCGTTGAACATGAATGGCTCGGCGCGCGTCGTCAGGTCGATGCCGATGTTCGGGTGGCTGGCGTGAAAATCGACGAGCCGCGGAATCAGCCAGCGCGAAGCAAAGGTGGGAATCGCCGCCAGTTCGAGCACGCCGCTGCCCCGGTGCGCCATCAGGGAAAGGGTGTCGTGTTCGATGCGCTTGAGGTTTTCGCGCACCTGGCGGGCGTAGAGCCGCCCGGCCTCGGAAAGCAGAACGCGCCGCCGGACGCGGTTGAACAGGGCGACGCCGAGATAATCTTCCAGCGCGGCAATCTGCCGGCAGACGGCGCTTTGGGTCAGCGACAGTTCTTCGGCAGCGCGGGTGAAGCTCTGGTGCCGCGCGGCGGTTTCAAAAGCAATCAGCAATTCGACGCCGGGGATTTTCCGTTTCATTGCAGTGTCCTGGAAGTTGCCTGAAATTTCCGGAAGGCCGCGCCGAAAGGCCGGCGCGGCTTTCTCGATCAGACTGCTGCTTATTATATTCCCACATCGCACAACCAGCGCATACGGCAAGCACATCCACAACAGGACAACTCGCCTGTAGCCCAAATAATACGCGGGCTACAGGCCGATCAGCCGGTCTGCAAATAGTGATGATGACGGACAGAAAATTCCGTCTTTGCACAAATATTTCGGCGAGAAGCGCTGCCTAACCGCAGGGTTCCGATACCCGGCAGGCCGCCCCCGCCCGGATTGTATAGACCGGATAACGGAGCGGGGGCGTGACGGGCAATGGGTGGCAGGTGGCGGAGTGACGGGCAATGGGCATCAATGAGCAATGGGCGATGGGCAACGCCCAATCTACGCGGACGCCAAGCCGATCATGGCAAAACAACGCGCCGCAGCACTGCATACCCAGCGTGCGTCTCTCAACATGCTGGCCTTCCTGACCGGCATTTTTCATCCACATTCATATGGCGGCGACGGCAACAAGGCGCATTCATTTCCTGCGGCGCTGCTTAGGATTATGCCAAGGCGCGGGAAGCGTTGGAAAAATCGGCTGCGCAGACAGAAAATGCAGAAAATACTGAAGCAGTACGCCAAGCACGGCAGGCGCTGGAGAAAATGCGCCAAGGGCGTTGAGTGCGTGTAGTCGCTGGTGGCCGCGCGCTGAAACTTGCAGTGACCAGCCGAACGACCGGCCACAAGCCCACGTCTTTTGGGCGTTTCAGACCGGGCAGCGCCGGAGCTCGCGTCAATCGGGCGTTTGCGGGCAGGCCGGCCGGAAACCCGCTTAAATACTGGTCTGGCGGGCAAGGCGGCCGGAAACGCCCATTCCACGCGGGCTTCAGAGCATGCTTACCGGCAATGCTCTTTCCACCTTTCCGTCCTTCCACTTCTTCCACGCCTTCCATTTCTTCCACACCTTCCCCTTCTCCCGTGCTGGCGAATCCCCGTATAATCGCGCGATTGCCGGAACAGACAAGGCATCCGGCGACGGCGCGGCCAGGCCCCCACGATAAAAAACGCCGCGCCGGTTTTCATTGCCGTATTTCCATAACAATTGCAACATCGATTACGCCTGTACTGATCGCGCCATGAGAATTTTGTTGAGCAACGACGATGGTTATTTTTCACCCGGTATCGAACATCTGGCGCACGTTCTCTCGGAGGTGGCGGAGATCGTCGTCGTCGCGCCGGAGCGCGATTACAGCGGCGCGAGCAACTCGCTGACGCTTGACCGCCCGCTCTCCCTCCGGCGCGGCAGCAACGGGTTTTATCACGTCAATGGCACGCCCACCGATTGCGTACACCTGGCCGTCACCGGCGTGCTGGATACCTTGCCGGACATGGTGGTTTCCGGCATCAACCTGGGCGCCAACATGGGCGACGATACGATTTATTCCGGTACCGTCGCCGCGGCGACCGAGGGCTTTCTGCTCGGCATTCCCTCGCTGGCCATTTCGCTGTGCAGCAAGACGTTCGGGCATCTGAACACCGCCGGCCGCGTGGCGCGCGAACTGGTTGATACGCTGATCGCCCGCCGCCCCGCCGAGCCGATGCTGCTCAACGTCAATATTCCCGACATTCCTTATGAGATGCTGCAAGGCCGCGCCATCACGCGGCTGGGCAAGCGCCACAAGGCCGAGGGGATGGTCGCCACCGTTACGCCGCGCAACGAAACGGTGTATTGGGTCGGCGCCGCCGGCCAGGCGGAAGACGCCGAGGAAGGCACCGACTTTTACGCCGTCGCCAGCCACCAGGTGTCGATCACGCCCTTACAGATCGACCTGACGCATACGGCGCAACTGCCGCTGCTGCGGGGATGGCTCGACCAATGAGCCTGAGCGCGTCCGGTCTGGGCATGACTTCGCCGCGCGCGCGGGCACGCATGATTGAGCGCCTGCGCGCCGACGGCATTGCCGAGGAGCGCGTGCTGGCCGCCATCGCCGCCGTACCGCGTCACCTGTTTGTCGAGGAAGCCCTGGCTTCCCGCGCCTACGAGGATTCGGCGCTGCCGCTGGGGTTTTCCCAGACCATTTCACAGCCCTTCATCGTCGCGCGGATGATCGAGATTCTGATGCGCGGGCGCGAACTGGGCAAAACGCTGGAAATCGGCGCCGGTTCCGGCTACCAGGCCGCCGTGCTGGCGCAGCTGACGCCGGAAGTCTACGCCGTCGAGCGCATCGCGCCGTTGCTCGCGCGCGCCAGACTCAACCTGCGCAAAATCCAGCAGTTCCGCGTCCGCCTCAAGCATGCCGACGGGCAGCAGGGGCTGCCGGAAGCCGCGCCCTTCGACACCATCATCGTTTCCGCCGCCGCATCGGAACTTCCGCACGCGCTTTTGCAACAGCTGGCGCCGAATGGCAGAATACTGCTACCGTTCGGCACCGAACGGCAGACCCTCCGGCTTTTCGAACGCCGTGCAAAAAATATCGCCGAAATCCGGGTGGACAGCCTCGTCAATTTTGTTCCGCTACTCTCAGGACTCGAATGAAAAACATCGGCCACTTCAGCGCTCGCGTCAGCCGCACACCGCTCATGCCACACGCCGTACACGGCGGCCTGCGCCGCGCCTGCCACCGCCTTTGCCATTTTTCCCTCATCGCTGCGGCCGCGCTGACACTGGCCGCCTGCGTCAGCAACGTCCCCGCCCCCGTCGAAGGGCGCGGCGGATACGCTACGGACACGCCGGCGGGCGAAGCGTATTACACCGTCCAGAGCGGCGACACGCTCTATAGCATTGCCCGGGCGCACAACATGGATCCCCGCGAGCTGATTGCCCTCAACCAGCTCGAAAATGCCAACCAGCTTTCCGTTGGCCGCATCATCCGCCTGCGCCCGCAAGGCGCGGAAACCCCGGTGGTAGACGCCGCAACCGGCGTTGAAACGCAGCCGATCACCGATAACCAGGGCATCGAACAGCGCACGCTGGGCGGCACAGGCACGGATTCCGCCGCAGGCGGCGCAGTTTTTGCCGGCAGCGATGCGGGCGGCAGCACTGGCCTCCTCAAACGCGAACCGAAAGCTGGCAAGGAACCCTACTCCGAACAGGCGTTGGCGCAAGCTGAAGGGCCAGCCCTGCCAAGGACGCCGGACGCAACCACGGCCGCAGCGGCAACCACTGCGGCGGGCGCCGCACAATCCGCCGAAGGCGGCAGGCAAGGCGCGGACTCCGCGGCAGACACGGCAGCCCACGGACAAAGCTGGAGCTGGCCGGCCAGCGGCGCCGTGCTTGGTCACTTTGGCAACGGCAACAAGGGCGTCGATGTTTCCGGCAAGCACGGCGATCCCGTCATTGCGGCGCAGGACGGCAAGGTCATCATCGCCAACAATGCCCTGCGCGGCTACGGCAACATGGTCATCATCAAACACGCCGACAATCTCGTCTCCGTTTACGCGCACAACAGCAAGCTGCTCGTCAAGGAAGGCCAGCAGGTCAGCAAAGGGCAGAAGATTGCGGAAATGGGCAATACCGACGCCGACCGGGTGAAGCTGCATTTTGAGATTCGCACCCAGGGCAGGCCGGTCGATCCGATGAAATACCTGCCAGCGCGCTGACCGTGAACAGCAGACATAAAACTGGCCGGCGCAAAACCCGCCATGCGGTTTCGCACGCGGGAACGCTGGCCGAAGCGGACGCACTCTCCACCGAGAAGTACGCGACGGAAACAACGGAAACATCGGATTCCGCCGAACCGGCCGATATGCCCCGCCCCGCTAAATCTCAGGGGGTGGGCGAGGCGGGCGATTCCGATGACTCCGCGGATTCCGGCGCCTCCCACGATTCACCGGGAGTTGAACTCCTCAACGACATCACCCTGTATTACCTGAACGAAATCGGCGCCAAACCGCTATTTACGCCACAGGAAGAATACGAATGCGCGCTCCAGATCCGGCAGGGGGATTTCGCCGCGCGCCAGCGCATGATCGAACACAATCTGCGGCTGGTCGTCAATATCGCCAAGCACTACCTCAACCGCGGCCTGCCGCTGCCCGACCTGATCGAAGAAGGCAATCTTGGCCTGATTCACGCCATCGAAAAATTCGAGCCGGAACGCGGCTTCCGCTTTTCCACCTACGCGACCTGGTGGATTCGCCAGAATATCGAACGCGCGATCATGAACCAGTCGCGCACCATCCGCCTCCCCGTCCACGTCATCAAGGAGATCAACCTGATCCTACGCGCCATGCGCCACCTGGAACTGGCCAGCGGCCGCGAAATCCGCATCGAAAACATCGCTCATCTGATCGACCGGCCGGCGGAAGAAGTGCGGCGCGCTATCGCCCTTAGCGAACATATCGCCTCGCTCGATGCGCCGCTGGAAATCGACCCCGAACACAGCATCGCCGACATCCTGCCCGACGACAATACGCTGGAAGCGGAAAGCCTGATGCAACAACAGCGCATCGGACAGCTCGTCACCAGCTGGGTAAAGCAACTGCCTGAGCGGCAGCGCTACGTGCTGGCGCGGCGTTACGGCCTGCTCGGCTACGAAATTGGCACGCGCGAAGAAATCGCCGCCGAACTGGGATTAACGCGTGAGCGCATCCGGCAAATCCAGACCGTGGCCTTCAACCAGCTGCGGCAAATGATCAAGCAGGACGGCCTCGCGCACGACACGCTGCTATAGCGCGAGCCGCCACGCAACATTCCCCCGCCCTAGTCGGACTCGTCGGCCTGGACCCCGCGTCTTTTGGGCGTTTCAGCCCAGCCACCTCTGGAACCCTTGTCCATCGGGCGTTTGCCGGCAGGCAAGCCAGAAACCCGCGTAAACGCTGGGCTAGCGGATAGGCAGGCCTGGAGCGCCCGTAAACACTGGGCTGACGGGCAGCCTACCTAGAGATGCCCGTTTTACGTGGGGTTCCGGGCAGGCATGGTGGTGGATATTGTGACGGGGGTGTGGTGGGTCTGCGACTGCCGGCGGCTATTATTCAGACGGTGATGCTTCCCCCGCGCCGCCGGCGGTGCGCCAATGATGTGGTCAGGCGCGAGCCTGCTGGCTGCAGCGAAACAGAATGATCCGTCGGCCTGAACCCCGCGTCTTTTCGGCGTTTCAGCCCGGTCGCCTTTGCAGCCCTTGTCAATCGGGTATTGGCGGGCTGCCCGGCATTTTTGGTGTTTTTGAATCGCATCGGCAGGCAAAGCCACCCCTGCTTGCGCCGGGCGTTTTCGTACCGTTTTTTATCCGCCCACGCCGGAAGAGGCAGAAAGAAACGGCCATCAGCGCCGCGGAGGCCGCGGCCGAACAGCCTGAAGCAGCACCCAGAGCGCCCCTTCGCCGCCATCGCAGGCAGCGGCATGGCAAAAAGCCAGGACGTGCCGGCTGCGGGCAAGCCAGCTTTTAACCAGCAAGCGAAGGACGCCCTGCCGCCCGTGGGAGCCATGCCCCCGCCCATGAACGATGCGCAGACAGCGTTTGCCGCTGGCCGCCGATGCGGACAGGAACAGGCTGACTTCTTCATGCGCCTGGTAACGGTTCATGCCGTGCAGGTCGATATGGTCCTGGATCGCCCAGCGGCCGCGCCGCAGATCACGCAGAACGTTGCGCGACAGCCCGGGGCGCAGATAGGCTTCCGCCTCGCCCATCGCCAGCAGGTCATCGATTTCCAGCGGGCCGTGCAGGGATTCGGCCACTGCCTGGGATTCGTCCAGCTCACGCTGACGCGGGCGCGGGCGCGGCTTGGGAGGTTCATGGAGCACGCGCCGCTCGGTTTTCAGCGGGACGACATCGCCAACCGCCGCCTGGAATGCGGCCACATCTTCCGGTGTCGGCAACGTGCTCATCGGTCGGCTCGTGTAGATTCAGCCAGGCAATACGGCGCGCCGGCGTCCACCGGCGCAGGCGAGGCGGCATGGCCGATATTGCAACGGTTCGTGTTTCATCGCCGCCGTCCGCCCGATGCCTGATTTTCAGCCGGCCAGATGTTCGAGATAGCGCTCGGCGTCGAGCGCCGCCATGCAGCCGCTGGCGGCAGAAGTACACGCCTGGCGGTAAATCGGATCCTGCACGTCACCCGCCGCAAACACGCCGGGAACGCTGGTCTGCGTGGCATTGCCGAGACGCCCGCCCTGCGTGACGATATATCCTTTGTCCAGTTCGAGCTGGCCGGCAAAAATATCGGTGTTCGGCTTGTGGCCGATGGCGATGAAGACGCCTTCCAGCGGGATATCCTCGACCGCGCCGCTGTGCACGTTTTTAAGGCGCACGCCGGTTACGCCGCTGGCATCGCCCAGCACTTCATCCAGCGTGCTGTTCCATTTGATCGTGACCTTGCCGGCCTTTTCCTTCTCGAACAGCTTGTCCTGCATGATTTTTTCGCTGCGCAGCTTGTCGCGGCGGTGGACGAGCGTGACATGGCTGGCGATATTGGCAAGATACAGCGCCTCTTCGACCGCAGTGTTCCCGCCGCCGATGACGGCCACGGGCTTGTCCTTGTAGAAGAAACCGTCGCAGGTGGCGCAGGCGGAAACGCCGCGGCCCGCGAAAGCCTCTTCCGACGGCAGGCCCAGATACTGGGCGGACGCGCCGGTGGCAATAATCAACGCATCGCAGGTATACGTACCGGCATCACCGATCAGCACGAACGGTTTTTCGTTCAGTCGAACGGTGTGAATCTGGTCGAAAACGATTTCCGCCTCAAAGCGCTTGGCATGCGCCTCGAAGCGCTGCATCAGTTCCGGCCCCAGGATGCCGTCGGCCTCGCCCGGCCAGTTGTCGACTTCCGTCGTCGTCGTCAGTTGGCCGCCCTGTGCAAGGCCGGTAATCAGCACCGGCTTGAGGTTGGCGCGTGCGGCGTAGATGGCGGCGGTATAGCCGGCCGGGCCGGAACCAAGAATGAGCAAACGGTTGTGGCGGGTGGCTTGGGTCATGGTGTTCTGTTCCTTTCGACAGTTTCAGCAATTTCAGCAAATGCTACGGCGCAGGCGGAAGCGGATGCGGATGCGGATGCGGCAAAAATTCGACAACACGAGCCACGATCCAGACGACAGCCTGCCTGCTTGCGCGATTATAGCGAAATAGCCTCCGGCAGCCGCTGCACGCCCTGACGCAGCCGGATCGCCGCAGCAATGCCGCCCGTCGCCGGAAAAAAGGAATGCCGGAAACGGAAAATGGAGAACGGAGGAATGAAGCAATGGGCGATGCCGCGTGAATAGCGTACAATCGGGCGCGTTGCCAGATTAATAACGCAGACCCTCGTTCGCTGGGGGTATTCCAAGGAGGTTCACTATGGCAAAAGCGCCCGCATTATCGTCAGAACAGGCCCGACTGGCCGCCTTGCAAAACATTCCCCTGTTTGAAGGATTGACCGATGCGCAGTTGCAGATGTTTGCCCGCGTCGCCGTCAGACGCAGCTTTCCGCGCAATAAAACGATCGTCTACGGCGGCGACAGTTCCGACGATCAATCCCTGTTCATCATCATACGCGGCAGCGTCAAGGTTCTGAGCCGCGATAACGAAGGGCGCGAAGTCATTCTTTCCTTCATCGGCGAAGGCGAATGCATCGGCGAAATGGCGCTGATCGACGGCGAACCGCGCTCGGCCGACGTCGTCGCCTTCGACAACTGCGAACTGCTGGAAATTTCCCGCGAGGATTTCACCCACACCCTGATGGAAAACCCGGAGCTTTGCCTGAGCATCATGCGCAGCCTCGTGCTGCGCCTGCGCCGCGCCACCTGGAAGATCGAAAGCCTGGCGCTGATGGACACCTACGGCCGCGTCGCCAAGCTGCTGCTGGAGCTGTCGGAAGAAGTCGACGGCGAACGCCAGGTACGCCGCAAACTCACCAAACAGGATATGGCAAAGGTCGTCGGCGCTTCGCGCGAAATGGTCACGCGCGTCATGAAAGACCTGGAAACAAGCGGCCACATTCGCCAGGACGACGGCCACATCATCATCTGCAAGCAGTAAGGCAAACAGCGGATTTGCCGCCCCCGCACACATACCGGGCCGGCGAGCGGCTTTTTTACGGGCAAACCGCTCGCCGATGAATCACCGCACGAGCGCCCTGCCGCAGCGGCAGCGCGCCGATCATGCCATTGCTCGAACACGTCCCTCTGCAGCCGCTTTCTGCGGCTCTGCCGCCATTTTTCATCCGCTTTCTGCCCCGGCTGTCTTAGCGCAGCGCCCGGAAAATGAAAAAGCAGACAAAAATTACTCTGCCGACGGTCGGGCAGAAAAAGCCATTGGTGGCTGATACACTGCCCGATATGCCGCTTATGGAAACGCCGGCATGTGCAAACGTCGTCGCTTCATGGATAGCGAAGCATTTATTCTGCAAGACCTCAAACCCGCCTCAGCTTCTCCACAGGAGGAAAGACCATGGCCTTTATCAATGAAAGAATCCCGGAAGCAGATGTTAAAAAATATGGGCTGGAAGCGATAGATGAACAGCACCTCGTTGGACGTACGAGCAGCCGAGCCTGGACGATCGACCGGGCGCGCGACATCTACTTGCGCTGTGTGGCACGCGGTCGGGACGAGTTGTCCCACATCTCGACCTGGAACTTCTACTGGAAAGGCGAACTGATCTGGTTCAAGCGGGAAGGCCTTGCTTTTAAGGGGGAGCGAGGCGGACCGTGCTGGCTGCATTTCAAGGTCTATGATTTCAAGATTCCTGAATCTGTCCAAAACTGTCGTGAAGAAATATTTCAGGATCTGCGTGAAGCTTTTCTTGCCTACCGGGGAGCGGGTATCTACGCTACCTGTACCGAATACAGTCAACAACTCGATATCGAAGCTTAATCCTCACCAGGAGCCGAAATGGACGGCTACATTCTGACCCCGATAGGCGTTATCGTAATTGCGACCTATTCGTTCCTGATTTTTCTCATCACAGTCATACTGCGCCGATTCGTAAAACGATTTCCGTGGATATGGCGCGGGCTGAAAAGCCTTGCCGTTATTCTCCTTCTGCTTCCCTGGCTGGAAGAAGCCTGGATTTCCTGGCATTTCGCACAAGCCTGCAAGGATGCCGGCGTTAAAGTGTATCGGCAGGTGGAGGTGGAAGGATGCGGTTTCAGCCGAAAAGACCTGACAAGAAAAGATGTGACCGAAGGCGAGCAGTTTCCATACGACCCGACCCGAGTCGCGGATTTTGAAGAAATGGGTTTTCGATTTTATGAAGATATATTGGCTGACGGCAGTGCAAGGCATCTCGAAAGAACCGGCAACCGGGTCATGGTTACCTTAAGAGACGTACCGGAAGCAAGATATTATCAGCGCTATGCCTACCAACCCACCCCTTTTCGTACAGTTGAGAGGATTGGATGGAAACTGGAAAAAGGTGGAAGGCAAATTGTAGATATTCAAACTGGAGAGATTCTTTCTCAGAGTATTACAATATATCGTATTCTCCCCACATATGAAGCATTAATACTGGGTTTATTGGGCCCTCCTGTTTTAAGCTGTCCAAAAACACCAGAGCCATCTTTGTGGCAAGAAACACTTAAGCCTAAGAAAACCAAGTTAAAAACTTTGCCGTAATAATGTTTTTATTGGAAAGGAAAAGCCATGTCCAACTTCATTCAATACTATGAATATTCCAAACTGGCTTCTGCCGCTTATATCGATTTAATAAGTTTGAATGAGGAAGCTATCACCGAGAAAGCCAAAGAATCTAAATTCTTATAAACTGCCTGATATAGGCGCATCTATTCTGCTCTGGAAGAGAATTTAATTGGATTGACTGATATCTAAGCCACCTGTTTTATGAAAAGATATTGGATAGCCTTTGGAAATGCAGAAAAAACAATACCGTCGAAACCTAAACTGGATTTAGTTGTCGGCAATTGCCGTGTTTTTTATTTCTCCATGTGGATTTTCAATCCACTGCCCAGTGATGAATAAACCTATTGCAGCGCCACTTTTCCCCGTTCAATGCATGATCTGATTTGAAGATAAGGAAAATAGAAGCATGTTCGACCATTTCTACATGACCGGTGTTGGCATGGCGGGCTATGTGATTGTTTATGTCCCGCTGGCGCTTTTTATTTCATTCTTGATTGCTATCCTTTTGCGGAAACTGCCTAAATTCTTACGCTGGTCGATTCCGCTGGCGCTTGCCGTTTTTTTAATTTCCGCGCCATTGCTGGAAATATTCTATATTAGTTACAAAGCCAGCCGGTTATGTCGTGCGCACGCAGGGCTGAAGGTCTACAAGACGGCGCAGGCGGACGGGTTTCGGTGGAGTGAAAATATTGAATTTTTTTCGAAGTATGGCTTTTCATTTGTGGAAAGCGGCGGAGGTACTCCAGACAATCCGATAATAACCAGGCATACCATTGAAGATGGAAAACCTGTCGTAACCCAGGTGAAACAATATGCATCGGAGTATGAAATAACGTATAAAGACCCGGTTGTCTTGTATAAATACTTTTCCATGGAGAGCGTCATGGTCGTCAATATACGGACAAGGGAAGTGCTTGGCGAGCTGATACGGATTGATATCTATCCCTCTTTCATTGACAGCCTGTTTATCGGCCTGACCGGAACGGGTTCAGGCTTTTCGCCTTGGCATTGTGGTGAGGAAGCGACGCCAGAATATCCGAATAGAGTTAGCTATAAAGAGCTAATTCTTGCCACTCTCAAACCCGCGCGTAAATCTGCACAAGGAGATTGAAATGAACATCCAGAGCCTTTTTGAATACTCCGTGCTTTCCAACCTGGCCTATGTCAACTGGACCAATATCAATGATCTCCGCGAGATTGTCGATGACGCCAACAAGGCAAAACGCGTTCCGGGCAAGCTGGAGGGTGATTTGGACACCCTGGGCGAGAAAATCTTCCAACCAACGACGAAAGGCGGGCTGGGTGACAATGAGCTCATAGGCGGCGCCGGTGCCGACACATTGAATGGCGGCGCGGGGAACAACACCTATGAATTTAACGGCGCTTTCGGCTCATGTGTCAGCGCCAATTACCCCTACTTCTACAAAGAGGCCGCTTAAATGGCCGCACTGCTCATTTTCTTTCTGACCTGGTTGTATTACCGCGCCGTCCGGAAAGTGCTTAAACGGGTTAAACCCTATTGGGGCAAAGCGCTGGTGATCGTGATTGCCCTGTTGATTCCCACAGCGGATGCGGTGTATGGCCGCCACAAACTCAAACGGCTTTGCGCGCAGGAAGGCGGCTTGCACATCTATCGGGTTGTAGAAGGGGTGAAAGGCTTTGAAAGCCCGAGTATTCGGCCAAATAAAGGCTGGTTAGGCATCGGGAAATATCAGTTTATGGAAGGTGAAGATTCTCCTGGGAAGTATTCACGCCTTAGCCTGCGCCCTGACGGAACGTACTTGCGCGAAGTTGATATTACGCCAGTGAGTGAATACGTTTATGAATATATCCCTGGGGGTATCAAGAATATTTACTCAAAAGCTGAGCAACGTGTTTACGTTCGGGCAACCGGCGAAGTACTTGGGCGTTACGTCAATATTTACTATGCCGGCGGCTGGCTGGAAAGAGCCATCAATGGCCTGTATGCTGCTCGCGGAAATTCCGGTATGTGTGAACGTCGTATCATGCATAGAGAAGAGTTCATTTTGAAAGTCCTCAAACCCGCCGCAGCCTCCGCAAGCTAAGCGGCGCAGCCTTTCTGCCCTAGCCGAGCGACCTTGCCGGCAGTTTCAGTATAATTTCGCTCCATGAAGCTTGCTTTCAATCTGTTTCCATCTTCTTTCCGCGCGTAAAGCATGGCCATCTTGCGTAAATCTTCCGGCAGGAAAAATGGCGCTGGGGGCGCAGGGCGCGCAGGCAATACGGGGCGCACGGGCGTCAATGATCCCGCGCCGCTGCCCAAGAAACTTGTCGCGGTGCTCCAGGAATCCCGCTGGCTGGTGCTGATCGCCCTGTGCGCTTTTCTGACTTTATCGCTCTGGGGCTACCGGCGCGGCGACCCGGGCTGGTCGCACGCCGCCTCTCATGCCACGCTGAGCAACCCGGCCGGCCGCAGCGGCGCCTGGCTCGCCGATTTGCTGCTTTATGTCTTTGGCCTGTCGGCGTGGTGGTGGGTGGTCTTTTTGCTGGCCTTTATCTGGTGGGGCTATCGCCGCCTCGACGGTTTGCGCGGCGCCGACCGCCGCCCCGTCTACATCGCGCTTGCCGGTTTTGTCCTGCTGATGCTGTCTAGCTGCGGGCTGGAAGCGCTGCGCTTCCATTCGCTTTCGGCACAATTGCCGCTGGCGCCGGGCGGCATGCTGGGCGTGGAGCTGGGCAATCTTTCGATGCGCTATCTCGGCTATACGGGCGCAACGATCACCCTGCTGGCGCTGTGGATGCTGGGCTGGAGCGTCTTTTCCGGCATGTCGTGGCTCAACGCCGCCGAATGCATCGGCGCAGTGCTGGAAATGAGCGTCACCGGCGTTTACCGCTTGTTCGAGCTGTGGCAGGACCGGCGCATCGGCCGCGAAGTGGCGCGCGAGCGCGAAGCCAGGGTCGAAGACGAAAAGCAGCGGATGCCGCCGCACGAGCCGATTTTTGTCGAAGCGCCCGACCCGGTCATCAAGCGTTCGGCCAAGGCCGACAAACGCATCGAACGCGAACGCCAGGCGGCGCTGTTCCCGGAAGCGGTTGTCGGCGGCCTGTTGCCGCCCCTGCACTTACTGGAACCGGCGCCTGAGTCGACCGAGCAGGTCGACGTCGAAACGCTGGAATACACCTCGCGCCTGATCGAGCGCAAGCTGGGCGAATTCGGCGTCCAGGTCAAGGTGCTGGCGGCCTATCCCGGCCCGGTCATCACACGCTATGAAATCGAGCCGGCCGTCGGCATCAAGGGCGCGCAGATCGTCAATCTTTCCAAGGATCTGGCGCGCGCGCTGTCGATGGTTTCGATCCGCGTTGTCGAAACCGTCCCCGGCAAATCGTGCATGGCGCTGGAGCTGCCGAATGCCCGGCGGCAGACGGTGCGGCTGTCCGAAATCATTTCCAGCGCGGCCTATCACGACATGCATTCGCCGCTGGCGATGACGCTCGGCAAGGACATCGGCGGCCAGCCGGTGGTCGTCGATCTGGCCAAGATGCCGCATTTGCTGGTCGCCGGCACCACCGGCTCGGGCAAGTCGGTCGGCATCAATGCGATGATTCTTTCCCTGCTTTACAAGTCCGAGCCGGAAAACGTGCGGCTGATCCTGGTCGATCCGAAAATGCTCGAACTCTCGATCTACGAAGGCATTCCTCACCTGCTCGCGCCGGTCGTCGTCGACATGAAGCAGGCGGCCAACGCGCTCAACTGGTGCGTCGGCGAAATGGAGCGGCGCTACAAACTGATGTCGGCGCTGGGCGTGCGCAATATTGCCGGCCTCAACAGCCGCATCCGCGACAGCGAGAAAAGCGGAACGCGCCTGACCAACCCGCTGTCGTTGACGCCGGAAAGCCCGGAACCGCTCAGCCCCATACCCTACATCGTCGTCATCATCGACGAACTGGCCGACCTGATGATGATCGCCGGCAAAAAGGTCGAACAGTTGATCGCCCGGCTGGCGCAGAAGGCGCGGGCGGCCGGCATTCACCTGATTCTGGCGACGCAGCGCCCGTCCGTCGACGTCATCACCGGCCTGATCAAGGCCAATATCCCGACGCGCATTTCCTTCCAGGTCTCCTCAAAAATCGACTCGCGCACGATTCTCGACCAGATGGGCGCGGAAACCCTGCTCGGACAGGGCGACATGCTCTACCTCGCGCCCGGCACGGGCTACCCAACGCGCGTGCACGGCGCTTTCGTCGCCGACGATGAAGTGCATCGCGTTGTCGAACATCTGAAAACGACGGCGCCGCCGCAATACGTTGAAGAAGTGCTCGTCGGCGGCGACGAAAATGAAAACGGCGAACGCGGCGGCGAAGCCTCCAACGATGCCGAATCCGACCCGCTCTACGATCAGGCCGTCGACATCGTGCTGAAGAACCGCCGCGCCTCGATCTCGCTGGTGCAGCGCCACCTGCGCATCGGCTACAACCGCTCGGCGCGGCTCATCGAAGCGATGGAAAAAGCCGGGCTCGTCTCACAAATGGACGAGCGCGGCGGCCGCACCGTCCTGGCGCGCGGCGAAAACCAGTAAGCCATGAAAACCGCCGCGCGGCCGCACCGTATCCACATTGACGCAAAGAGGTCTGTCATGCTGCCAGAAACGAGGCTGGAAACACGCTTTTTTCGCTTTTCCTGCTTTTCCCGCTTTCCCCGATTTTCTTCGCCCCTTTCCCCACGCCCTTCGGCGTTCCGACGGGGGCAGCAGGAAGCGCGCCCCGTCACGATGCGGCAAGAACCCGACGCCGGCGCGTCTCCGGCGGCAAATTTGCGCCGGCTCTGCGCATGCGCACAACGCCTCATTCTGTCCGCGCTCCTCGCCTTCCCCCTCGCCCTCCCGCTCGCCGCGCAGGCAGGCGGCATCGACCGCCTGCATCATTTTCTTGAAACGGCCAAAACGCTGCGCGCCGACTTCACGCAAACCGTCACCGCCCGCAATGACGCTCATGGCCGGCGCCCGCAGGAATCTTCCGGTGTCATGATCTTCTCCCGCCCCGGCAAATTCCGCTGGCAGATCGACAAACCCTACAGCCAGCTGCTGGTCGGCGACGGCAAGCAGGTCTGGATTTACGACCCCGAACTCCGGCAGGTCACGGTCAAAAAAATGGACGCGGCGCTCGGCAGCACGCCCGCCGCGCTGCTGGCCGGAGGCGATGACGGCAAAGGCGGCAAAAGTACCCTCGAAAAGAATTTCACCCTGCACGAAGCGGGCGAACGCGACGGGCTGACGTGGGTCGAAGCGCGGCCAAAAAATTCCGACAGCGGCTTCGAGCGCCTGCAACTGGGCTTTTCCGGCAACACGCTGAAAGCGATGGAACTGTTCGACAATTTCGGCCAGACAACGCGGCTGCGCTTCTCCAACCTGGAGCACAACCCGGCGCTCGACCCTTCGCTGCTGCGCTTCACGCCGCCGGAAGGCGCCGATGTCATCCGCGAATAAACAGACCGCCCTGGCAGCGCATCGGGCACCCCGCAAACGCCCATTCCACGGGCGCTTCCGCCGGCCTGAAGCCCACGTCTTTTGGGCCTTTCCGGCACATCCGGAAATTTTTACTTTTCCGGCCTGCCCCAGTTTTTCTTCTTCTCCGTTATGTCCGGAATCCTTCACCTTTCCGGCGTGCCTGGAATTTTCTGCATCTTCAGCGCATCCGGAACGTTCAGCGCTGCACCAGTCACCCCGCAAACGCCCGTTCCACCAGCGCTTCCGCTGGCCTGGAGCCCGCGTCTTTTGGGCATTTCAGCGGGGCGGGGATTTTTCTGCCTTTCCAACGCACCTAGAATTTTCAGCGCATCCGGAACGTTCAGCGCCGCACCAGTCATCCCGCAAACGCCCATTCCACCTGCACTCCCGCCGGCCTGTAGCCCGCGTCTTTTGGGCATTTCAGCGGGACGCGGATTTTTCTGTCTCTCCACCCTGCCCGGATTTCTCAGCCTTTCCGGCGCATCCGGCGCCGGATGCTTCCGGCGCGCTGTTCCGCAGTGCCGTCCTTCACGGCGAGCGTCCCGGCTTTGATCAACCTTTCGCCGCACACGCATCATGAGCACGGCAAACCATGATCTGTTCGGCGATGCCGCCCCCGCCGCCTCGACGCCGCTGGCCGAATTGCTGCGCCCGAAAACGCTCGATGAGGTCATCGGCCAGCAGCATCTGCTCGGCCCCGGCAAGCCGCTGCGCCTGGCTTTTGAGGCGCGCAAGCCGCATTCGCTGATTTTCTGGGGGCCGCCGGGCGTCGGCAAAACAACGCTGGCGCGCCTGATGGCCGATGCCTTCGATGCCGAATTCATCGCCCTGTCGGCCGTTTTTTCCGGCGTCAAGGATATCCGCGAAGCCGTCGCGCAGGCCGAGGCCGTGCGCGCCAATCCCGCCCATTCCGGCCGCGCGACCATTCTTTTCATCGACGAGGTGCACCGCTTCAACAAGGCGCAGCAGGACGCTTTTCTGCCTTACGTCGAAAGCGGTCTACTGACGCTGGTCGGCGCGACGACGGAGAACCCTTCCTTCGAGGTCAATTCCGCCCTGCTTTCACGCGCTGCGGTGTATGTGCTGCATCCGCTCTCGGCCGATGAAATGGGTGCGCTGTTCGCGCGCGCCTGCGCCCGGGCGCTGCCCGGTCTGTCGTTCGACGAGCACGCCCGCGCCCGGCTGATCGGCCATGCCGACGGCGATGCGCGCCGCCTGATCAATCTGCTCGAACAGACGCGGACGGCGGCGTCCGCCGCCGGGCGGACGCATATCGACGGCGATTTCATCGACAGCACGCTGGCGCAAAGCCTGCGCCGCTTCGACAAGGGCGGCGAGGCGTTTTATGACCAGATTTCCGCCCTGCATAAATCAGTGCGCGGCTCCAGCCCGGACGCCGCGCTGTACTGGTTCTGCCGCATGCTCGACGGCGGCGCCGACCCGCGTTATCTGGCGCGGCGCATCGTGCGCATGGCCTGGGAGGACATCGGCCTGGCCGATCCGCGCGCGGCGCAGATCGCCGCCACCGCGGCGGAAACCTACGAGCGCCTCGGTTCGCCGGAAGGCGAGCTGGCGCTGGCCGAAGCGGTCATTTATCTATCCGTAGCAGCCAAATCGAACGCCGCCTATGTCGCGTATAATTCGGCGAAAGCTTTTGTCGCCAAGGATGGCTCGCGGCCCGTGCCGCTGCGCCTGCGCAACGCGCCGACGAAACTGATGCGCGCACTCGATTACGGCAAGAACTATCGCTACGCGCACGACGAGGCCGAGGCGTATGCCGCCGGAGAAAACTACTTTCCCGACGATATGCCGGCGGCGCAGTGGTATCGGCCGACGCCGCGCGGGCTGGAAGCGAAAATCGGCGAGAAACTGGCGCATTTGCAGGCGCTGGACCGCGAGGCGACCAGGCTCGCCGGGCGGACGGCGCGTACGGATCGCTCAGCGCAGGCAGCGTCGGCAAAAGCCACACCATCGGGCAGTGACGCGAATACGGACAATTCCGGAACAGACGAGCCTCCGGCGCCGCCGGAGCACACCAAGGGAGCTTAATCATGCTTGACATCCAACGCCTCCGCAGCGACATCGACGCCGTTCGCGAACGGCTGGCCGCACGCGGTTACACGCTCGACATCGCCGCGTTCCAGAAACTTGAGGGCGAACGCAAGACCTTGCAGACGCGCACGCAGGATTTACAGGCAGCGCGCAACACGCTGTCCAAGCAGATCGGCCAGCTCAAGGGCAAAGGCGAGGATACGGCGGCGGTCATGGCCGAAGTGGCCAGGCTCAAGAGCGATCTGGAAGCCAATGAAGCGCGCCTGGACACGCTGCTCAAGGAAATGGAAGCCTTCGTTTCGACGATCCCGAATCTGCCGCAGGAGGATGTGCCCGTCGGCGCTTCGGCCGAGGACAATGTGGAAATTCACCGCTGGGGCACGCCGCGCACCTTCGATTTCACCGTCAAGGATCACGTCGATCTTGGCGAGGGGCTGGGACAAATCGATTTTTCCACGGCGGCCAATCTTTCCGGCGCACGCTTCGCGCTGCTTAAAGGCGGCATCGCGCGCCTGCACCGGGCAATCGCCCAGTTCATGCTCGACGTGCATACGCAGGAACATGGCTACACCGAGGTCTATGCGCCCTATCTCGTCAACGCAGCCAGCATGTTCGGCACCGGCCAGTTACCAAAATTCGAGGCCGACCTGTTCAAGATTCTGCGCCCGGACGCCGAGCCGCTGTATTTGATCCCGACGGCCGAAGTCCCCGTGACCAACATCGTCCGCGATGAAATTCTGGGCGCCGAGGCGCTGCCGCTCAAATTCGTCTGCCACACGCCCTGCTTCCGTTCCGAAGCCGGCTCCTACGGCAAGGACACGCGCGGCATGATCCGCCAGCATCAATTCGACAAAGTGGAACTGGTGCAGATTACCACCGCCACACAGTCGAACGCGGCACACGAAGCGCTTACCCGACACGCCGAAATCATTCTGGAAAAACTGGCGCTGCCGTACCGGCGCGTTGTCCTGTGCACCGGCGACATGGGCTTTTCCTCAGCCAAAACCTATGACCTGGAAGTCTGGCTGCCCGCGCAGAACACCTACCGCGAAATCTCGTCGTGCTCGAATTTCGAGGCGTTCCAGGCGCGCCGCATGCAGGCCCGTTACCGCAACGAGAAAAACAAGCCGGAACTCGTCCATACGCTCAATGGATCGGGGCTGGCCGTCGGCCGCACACTAGTGGCGATTCTCGAAAACTACCAGAATGCGGACGGCTCCATCACCATTCCGCAGGCGCTGCGGCCGTATCTGGGCGGGGCGGAAAAAATCAGCCGCTGAACAGGCTGCTCAGCCTCATCCGTTCATCGGCGCTGGGGAATTGCCCCATCGGCTGATCGCTTGATCGCCCGATTTTTTGCCGGGGCGTGCCGATACGCCGCATCGACTTGCCGGCGGGTTGTGTTAGAATCCGCGCCCAGACGGAGAGGTGGCAGAGTGGTCGAATGTACCTGACTCGAAATCAGGCGTAGGGTGTCCCCTACCGTGGGTTCGAATCCCACCCTCTCCGCCAATTTAACTCCATAGTTATCCGCCAAAGCCCGCCAGCGACCAGCCAGCGGGTTTTTTTGCTGGGATTTGTTGTCCGTGCTTGTTTGTGGTTGTGTGTTGGAAATTGCCGCCAACCAAGGCTTTTTGATGAATCGAAATGATGCAGACGAAACTTTCATAATTTTGCGAGGAGTTGGTCACTACCAATCCCCTGGCTATTTTTAATATATTGATTTACGGTAAAAATCGAGAATATCCGGCGTTGTCAGCCGTGACTCTTCCAGTCCTTTGCATATTCTGGCAAATATGGTGCTATCCATCGTCTCATGCTGGATTAAGACACCTGCTTTAACCCCGTTTACTACCTTCATCACCAGCTCAATACGCGCTCTCTGATACGCGATGTAGCTTTTGTGTCTGATAAATGGATGATCACCCTGATACAAAAGACAGGTGGGGTCGTATCGAACGCCCGGCTTGACGGTTGAGGCGGAAACCATCAAGACCTGCCTACTTTTTTCATCGTCGCCTTGCGGGTCGGTGAGCAAGACAAAGAGATGCTTACGTTCCTGATCGCTTGCCGACCCTGAGGGAATCAGCAGTGTTGCGCGTTTAAGAGGCAGGAATAACCTCATAATGACACAAACAGCCGGTCTATCGCTTTGTTTTCTTCAAATTCGTCACTAAGCGCTTGCGCAGCCTGCGCACTGTATCCCACCGCTTTTGCCATGTCCTCAAATGCAATGGGCGCCGATGAGCCGCACGGGTCTTTCCATTCTTTGCAATGGTCGTGCGTCCACTTACTTATCTCCCATTGGCTCATAGCGCCAAATTCATTCCAGACTGACTCGAGCACCTCGGTGTCGGCCGGCGATAGCTGGCCAAGTTCGTCTGGGCTGAAAGCGCGCCTGAGCGCCACTTCATGATTCTCCTTGTCGGAGATCCAGTGTTCCCACCCATTAGGAGCAGAATCGACGTAGCCATTTATCAAATCTAAAGTGCGCGACAATACAGGGCCGTGAGGCATGGACACCCATGCGTCGTTCGTAATAGGGTATCCATGTTCACGCACCGATTCGCGGTCAGCCAGATACAAGAGCTTCATGAGCTTAAGATGCGGCATCCTGTTTTTGGTTTGCCGGCTCAGGAAGAACGCCGCTGCTTGCGCCGTCTTACGCTCATTAAATGATGCAGTGCTGTGTACGATGAATGTCATTGCGGTGGCCGTCCAAACAAAATATAGCTCGACGGCCAAAGTATAGTCATTACAGGTTTCCCAGTCCCGATTTCCGCCGGGGATATTGGCTGAACACGAATACAATGTGGCAGATTGGACGCACGCATTTACTCTCTTTTTCCGACAGCTTCAGATCTCCGGCAAAAATCCAAACCGCCCGCCAGCGCCCAGCCAGCAAGCTTTTTCATGCGCGGGCGTTCTGCGCTGCGCATTACTACAGCGCATCAGGCGCGCAGTCTGCGCATCCAGGCGATATACTATCCACCCGCTTGAGCCCAATTTTTCCACCACTGCCTGCCACGAGGAGACATCATGCCCACCTACCGACTTGGCAATCTTGCCCCGACCCTCGATCCGGAAAGCTGGATCGCCCCCAACGCTGTCGTCATGGCCGACGTGGAGATGGCAAAAAATTCTTCCGTCTGGTGGAACTGCACGGTACGCGGCGATACGGACAAGATCATCATCGGCGAAAACAGCAATATCCAGGACGGGTCTGTCGTCCACACCAATCGCGGCATTGTCGTCCGCATCGGCAAGGGCGTCACCGTCGGCCACATGGTCATGCTGCACGGCTGCACCATCGGCGATAACTGCCTAATCGGCATGGGCGCGGTGTTGCTCAACCATTCCGTCATCGGCCGCGACTCCATCGTCGCCGCCCACACACTAGTGCCCGAAGGCAAGGTCTTTCCCGAGCGTTCCTTGATCATGGGCGTGCCGGGCAAGGTAGTGCGCCAGCTGACCGATGACGAGGTGGCCAACCTGCCATCCAGCGCCGAGCGCTATGTCAGGAACTGGCGGCGCTACCGCGACGAACTGGCGCCCTGCTGAATCGCCCGGCTCTTCGCACGCGCCATGCGCTCCGGGAAGGCGCTGGGCGTCCTCTCTGAAACCCCCATAAACAAAGGGATTGCGGGCACCCTTCTCTGAAACCCGCGTAAATAAAGGGCTACAAGGCAGCTTGCCCGCAAACGCCCAATCCATACGGGCTGCAGGGCAGGCGGTCATGCGTGCGGACGATGTAACGAAACACCGTACAAGCTGCATCCTTGGCGCGGCGCAGTAAATGCAGTGAATAATGCGTTGGGCAGCTGGGTTGCGCATGGCCTTGCGGCTGGCTGGCCTGGAGCCGACGCGGCAGCCGGCGTATGCATTCGCTGCTTCATGGCCTTGCACACGCTCAATCCCGTACCGCCTGGGCGGCGTCAGCCTTCCCTGCCTCTTTCGTTTCTCCCGCGCTTCCGGCATTTTCCGCATCATCTGCCGCCGGCGACCAGTCGCCGCCCAGCGCCTTGATCAGCGCCGCGGCAGCCAGCAGGCGGCGGCCGGCAATGTCGATGGCGCTGCGTTCGGCATTCAAAGAGGCGGCCTGCGCCGAAACGACATTCAGATAACTCACCGTTCCCGCCAGGTACTGGTCATCCGCAATCTGCAAAGCCTCGGCAGCGGCGCGCACGGCCTCTTCCTGAATGCCGGCGGCTTCGGCCAGCAGGCGCAGGCTCATCAATGCGTCCTCAACTTCCTGAAACCCCGCCAGCACGGTCTGCCGGTACGCCGCCACCGACTCATCGTAGGCCGCGCTTGCCCGCGCCTTGGCGGCGGAACGCGCCCCCGCATCGAACAGGCTCATGGCCAGCGCCGGGCCGAGCGACCAGAAGCGATTGGGCAGAGTGAGCAGGTTCGACAGGCTGGGCCCCTGATACCCGCCGCTACCGCCCAATGTCACGGTCGGGAAGAAGGCCGCCTGCGCTACGCCGATTTCGGCATTGGCGGCGGCAACGCGCCGTTCGGCGGCGGCAATGTCGGGGCGGCGTTCGATCAGCGCCGATGGCAGGCCAGTCGGGATTTCCGGCAGTGCGGGCAGCCCGCCCGGCCACATCGCCGGAGGCGACGTAACGGCATGCGGCATCAGCGAAAAATCCGCCGGTGTTTTGCCGATCAGCACGGCAATCGCGTGTTCGTACTGGGCACGCTGGATGCCAAGGTCGGCCAACTGCGCCTGCACCGATTTAAGCTGCGCTTCCGCCTGGGCGACATCGAGCCGGCCGGCGACGCCCGCCGCGAAGCGGTTGCGCGTAATTTCCAGTGCGCGCTGGTATGCGGCCACGGTTTTTTCGAGCAGGCTGCGCTGCGCATCGACCACGCGCGCGTGCAGATAGCTCTGCACCAGAAGCAACTGGGCGCTGAGCCGGGCCGTGCGCAGATCGGCGGCGCTGGCGGCAAGCTTGGCCTCGCCGGCCTCGACGCTACGCCGGATGCGCCCCCAGACATCCAGTTCCCAATTCACAGACAGCGAGAGGCGATGCGTCGTGCGGATCGCGCGGGCGGCTGCCCCACTGCTGCGCCCACTTCCGCTGCTGCTCCCGCTGCCATCGCCGCTGCCGGAGGAAGCGCTCTGGCTGCGCGTCGATGCGGCATTGCCGCCGATGTCCGGGAACCACGCTGCCCGCGCCTGATCCAGCGCACTTTGTGCCTGCCGGAAGCGTGCTTCCGCCGCGCGCACGTTCTGGTTTGAAATGTCCACCTGTTCGGCCAAGGCATTCAGATGGGCGTCGCCAAAGCGTTCCCACCAACGGCCACGCGGCATATCGTCGGCCGGCTGCGCCGGCTTCCAGCCGGGCCATTTCTCCGGCGCATCCGCAAGTGCCTTGTACTGCGCGGGTACAGCGATATCCGGACGCACGTAATCCGGCCCGACGGCGCAGCCGGCGAGCGCCAGAACAAGGGGCAGCGTGGCGCCGGGTGAAAAGCGGCGAATCAGGGCATTGTTCTTCATCGTGAGAAACTCCGCAGGTTCATCGGGGTACACTCTCGGCGCATTCAGGCATTCAGGGCGCATCGCCGCCCCGCGCCGTTTTCGCGCGCCGGCGCTCGCGCCAGAGCCGCCAGCGGTCGAGATAAAGGTAAACCACCGGCGTCGTGTATAGCGTCAGCAACTGGCTGAGCAACAGGCCACCGACGATGGAAATGCCGAGCGGCTGGCGCATCTCGGCGCCGTCACCGCACCCGAGCATCAGCGGCAGCGCGCCAAAGAGCGCGGCCATCGTCGTCATCATGATCGGCCGGAAACGCAGCAGGCAGGCTTCGCGGATCGCCGCGCGGGAATCCAGCCCCCGCTGTCGCTCCGCCTGGATGGCAAAATCGATCATCATGATGCCGTTTTTCTTGACGATACCGATGAGCAGGATGACGCCAATCAAGGCAATGACGCTGAATTCGGTACGGAAAGCGAGCAGCGCCAGCAATGCGCCGACGCCGGCCGAAGGCAGCGTCGACAGGATCGTCAGCGGATGGACGAGGCTTTCGTAAAGGATGCCAAGGACAATATAGACGGCGACCAGCGCCGCAAGAATGAGCAGCGGCTGATTGGCGAGCGAACGCTGAAATACTTTCGCCGACCCCTGGAAACTGCCCACCAGCGAGGCCGGCGCACCGAGCTGCCGCATGGCCTGCTCAATGGCGACAGTTGCCTGCGACAGCGACCCGCCGGGCGGTAAATTGAAGGAGATCGTCGACGCGGCGAACTGTCCCTGATGATGCACCGACAGCGGCACAGGCGTCGTCTCCCAGCGCGCAAAGGCGGACAGCGGAATCTGTTCTGACTTGCCGTCTTCCCTCGTCCCGATGAAGTAGACGTTCTTCAGATTTTCCGGACCCTGCGTGTATTCTGGCATGGCCTCCATGACCACGCGATACTGGTTGAGCGGATGGTAGATGGTTGATATCTGCCGCTGGCCGAACAGATCGTTGAGCGTGGCATTGACCTCGCGCTGGTTCAATCCCAGCCGCGCCTGCGCGTCACGATCGATAACAAGCGACGTCTGCACCCCATTGTCCTGCTGATCGGTATTGACGTCCGTCAATTCCTTCAGTCTGCTCAACGCCTGCCTGACGCGCGGTTCCCAGGCCCGCAGCGTCTCGACCGTGTCGGCCTGCAAGGTGTATTGATACTGCGCGCTGGAACCGCGGCCGCCGATGCGAATATCCTGGGAAGCGCGCAAATACAAACGTGCCCCCGGAACGCGGTCAAGCTTGCCGCGCAGGCGATCGATCACCTGGGCTGCCGAAGCGTCGCGCTCCGCAAGCGGCTTGAGCGACATGGCGACGAAATTCTCCCGGCGGCCGAAAAAGCCGACGACATGATCGATGGCGGGGTCCTGACGAAGAATTCCCATAATTTCACTCAACTTGGCGGACAAGACCTGGAAAGACATGCTTTCATCGGCCCGAATGCCGCCGGAGATCATGCCGGTATCCTGCTGCGGGAAAAACCCCTTGGGCACGGCATAGTACAGATAACCGTTGAGCGCCACCGTAACGCCCATGATCAGCAGCATCCAGGGGCCATGCGCCAGCGCCCAGTCGAGCGAACGTTGGTAATGCGCGTGCACGGTATCAAAACAGCGGCCGAGCGCCCTCTGGATTGACCGCATCGCGCCCTCGCCCTGCCGCTGACTTTCGGCCACGCGGGCGCGCAGCAGGCTGGCGCACATCATCGGCGTCGTCGTCAGCGAAACGAGCAGCGAGATCAGGATTGCCGCCGAGAGCGTCAGCGCAAATTCCCGGAACAGCCGCCCGACAAGGCCCTCCATGAGCAGAATCGGGATGAACACGGCAATCAGCGACAGACTCATCGACAGCACTGTGAACCCGACTTCCCGCGCCCCTTGCAGCGCCGCCGCAAAAGGCGTCATGCCGCGCTCGACATGGCGGGAAATATTTTCCAGTACGACGACGGCATCGTCGACGACAAAGCCTGTGGCAATCGTCAGCGCCATCAGCGAAAGATTATTGAGGCTGAATCCAGCCAGGTACATGAAACCAAAGGTTCCCACCAGGGACACCGGCACAGCGACAATCGGAACCAGCGCCGCCCGGCCGTCGCGCAAGAAAATGAAAACGACGGCAATCACCAGCGCGACGGAAATTATGAGCGTCTGCTCGACCTCGCGCAGCGAAGCGCGGATAGTGCGCGTGCGGTCATAGGCCACATCAAGGTCGATGGCGGCGGGAATCGAGGCGCGCAATCCTGGCAGCAGCGCCCTGATCCTATCGACGGTCTCGATGATATTGGCACCCGGCTGGCGATGCACGACCACCATCACCGCCGGCTTGCCATCGAACAGCCCGACGTTGTAGCGATCCTGCTCGGCATCGCGCACCGTCGCCACATCGGACAGGCGCACCGCCGCGCCATTTCGCCAGGAAACGATCAGCGGTAGATAGTCGGCGGCTTTCTTCGCCTGATCACTGGCGAGGATCTGCCAATGCCGTTCGCCATTTTCCAGTGAACCTTTCGGACGGTTGACATTGGTTGTAACGATGGTCGCGCGGACTTCCTCGACGCCAACTCCAGCACGCGCCAAGGCGCCGGGGTTGAGCTGCACACGCACCGCCGGCAGCGAGCTGCCGCCGACCGAAACCTGTCCAACGCCATCCGCCTGCGCAATTTTCTGCGCCAGCACGGTCGAGGCCACATCGTACATCTGGACGCGCGTCATTGACGCCGAGGTCAGGCCGATGATCAAGATGGGGGCATCGGCCGGATTGACCTTGCGATAGGTTGGGTTGCCCGGCATGCCGGTCGGCAACAGCGTGCGTGCCGAATTGAGCGCCGCCTGCACATCGCGCGCCGCGCCATTGATATCGCGGTCGAGATCGAATTGCAGCGTAATGCGGGTCGAGCCGAGCGAACTGCTCGATGTCATTTCATTGACGCCGGCGATCGCGCCCAGCATTCGTTCGAGCGGCGTCGCCACTGTCGCCGCCATCGTTTCCGGGCTGGCGCCGGGCAATGAAGCCGACACCGAAATCGTCGGAAAATCGACCTGCGGCAAAGGAGAAACCGGCAAAAGACCAAAGGCCAGCATGCCGAACAGGGTAATGCCGACCGTCAGCAGCGTTGTCGCCACCGGTCGCCGGATAAAGGTCGAGGAAATAAACATGCCTTTGCGCGCTATGCCTTGCTGGCCGCCGTTCTACATCTCATCCGGCCCGAAGCGGCTGTGCAGCCGACGCCCAAGGCCGCGCGCCAGCCGATCGAAGGCCAGATAGATCACCGGCGTCGTAAACAACGTCAGCACCTGACTAAGCAACAAACCGCCCACCATCGTCAAACCCAGCGGCTGGCGCAGCTCGGACCCGACGCCGTTGCCGAGCATCAGCGGCAAGGCGCCAAACAAAGCGGCCAGCGTCGTCATCAAAATTGGACGGAAACGCAGTAGGCACGCCTCGTGAATGGCCTCGCGCGGCGATTTGCCATGCATGCGCTCCGCCTCCAGCGCAAAGTCGATCATCATGATGGCATTCTTCTTGACGATGCCGATCAGCAGAATGATGCCGATGATGGCGACGATATCAATGTCGGTGCCGGAAAGCATCAGCGCCAGCAGCGCGCCAACACCGGCGGAAGGCAGCGTCGACAGGATCGTCACCGGATGGATGTAGCTTTCATAGAGCACGCCGAGCACGATGTACATGACGACAACGGCAGCCACAATGAGCAGCAATGAATGGTCGAGTGAGGACTGGAAGGCGAGCGCGGCGCCTTGGAAGCTGGTCTGAACACTGGCGGGCAGGCCAAGTTCGCGTTCCGCTGTCTGAATCGCCTGGACCGCCTCGCCCAGCGAGACACCGGGCGCGAGATTGAAGGAAATCGTCGCCGCCGGAAACTGGCCGACGCGGCTGATCGCCAGCGGCATCTTGCGCTCCGAAATACTGGCGATGGCCGAAAGCGGCACGGAAACGGGAGAGCCGTCCGCCGTCGAGATCAGATAAATTTCGTTGAGAGACGCTGGATTCAACTTGAATTCAGGCTTGACTTCGAGCACGACGCGATAGAGGCTCGATTGCGTGAAGATCGTCGACACCAGCCGCTGTCCGAAGGCGCTGTACAGCGCGCTGTCGATGGCGGCGACGCTGATGCCGAGCCGGCTGGCGCTTGCCCGGTCGATGTCGATGTACGCCTGCAAGCCTTGTGCCTGCAAGTCGCTGGCGACATCGGCCAACTCAGGCAATTGGCGCAAGCGCGCTAATAATTTCGGCGTCCATACCGCCAACTCTTCGGCGTCGGCATCCTCGAGACTAAATTGGTACTGCGTGCGGCTGACGCGGTTTTCGATGGTCAGATCTTGGACCGGCTGCATAAACAGGGACATACCCGCCTGGGCATGTTCCGCGGTCTTTTCCAGGCGCGCCTGCAGGCGGCGGATGATTGCGCTCACATCGCCGTCACGCTCGCCTTTCGGCTTCAAGTTGATGAGCAGGCGGCCGTTGTTGAGCGTGGCATTGGCGCCATCGACGCCGATGAACGAAGAAATGCTCTCAATCGCCGGATCGCCGATCAGCGTATCGACCACCGCCTGTTGCCGCGCAGCCATGGCGGAAAACGAAATCGACTGCGGCGCTTCGCTGATGCCCTGGATGACGCCCGTATCCTGCACCGGGAAGAAACCCTTGGGAATGACGACATAGAGCAACACGGTCAAGGCCAGCGTGACGAAAGCTGTGAGTAACACCAATCCCTGGCGGTCGAGCGCCCAAATCAGCATACGGTCGTAACGGGCGATGACGGCGTCGAAAAATGCCCCGATTCTACGAAACAGCCCATTTTCTTCGGCTTCCGGCGCATCACGCAGCGGGCGCGCGCACATCATCGGCGTCAACGTCAGCGAAACGATGGCCGAAATCAGGATCGCCACGGCCAGCGTGACGGCAAACTCACGAAACAGCCGGCCGATGACTTCGCTCATGAAGAGCAGTGGAATCAGCACGGCAATGAGCGAGAGCGTCAGCGAGATAATGGTAAAGCCAATCTGCTCACTGCCCTTGAGCGCCGCCTGCATCGGCGACTCGCCCCGCTCGACATAGCGGGCAATATTCTCGATCATGACGATAGCGTCGTCGACGACGAAGCCGGTGGCGATCGTCAGCGACATCAGCGTCAGGTTATTGACCGAAAAACCAGCCAGGTACATGACGCCAAAGGTACCGACCAGCGACAGCGGCACCGCGACGCTGGGGATGATCGTCGCTGGCGCGTTGCGTAGAAAAATGAAGATGACCATGACAACGAGCGCAATCGCCAGCATCAGTTCGAAACGCACGTCGTCGATCGAAGCGCGGATCGTCGTCGTCCGATCGGTCAGGATGTGCACGTCGAGCGAAGACGGCAACGTCGCCTGTAATTGCGGCAACAGGCGCTTGATGCGGTCGACGGTTTCGATAACGTTGGCGCCCGGCTGGCGCTGGATGTTGAGGATGATCGCCGGTTTCTGCACGCCTTTCACGGCCGCCCATGCCGCCAGGCGATCGTTTTCCGCCCCGTCGGCGACATCGGCGACATCGGCCAGCCGGATTGGTGCGCCGTCGCGCCAGGCGATCACCAGCTGCCGGTATTCGGCCGCCGAGCGCAGCTGGTCGTTGGCATCGAGCGTCGAAGCGCGCGCCGGCCCGTCGAAACTGCCCTTGGCCGAGTTGACGTTGGCGTTGGCGATGGCCGTGCGCAGATCGTCGAGATTGAGCTTCTTCGCCGCCAGCGCCTTGGGATTGGCCTGGATGCGCACGGCGGGGCGCTGGCCGCCGGCCGTGCTGACGAGGCCGATGCCTGGTAGCTGGGACAGTTTCTGCGCCAGCCGCGTATCGACAAAATCCGCGACCTTCGGCAAAGGTAGAACGTCCGAGGTAATCGCCAGCGTCATGATCGGCGTATCGGCCGGATTGACCTTGCTGTAGATCGGCGGCATCGGCAGATCCGTCGGCAGAAAGGGATTGGCTGTGTTGATCGCCGCCTGTACCTGCTGTTCGGCTACGTCAAGGCTGACATCGAGCGTGAATTGCAGCGTAATGACCGAGGCACCACTAGAACTCGTCGACGCCATCTGCTTGAGGCCGGGCATCTGGCCGAACTGGCGTTCAAGCGGCGCGGTAATCGACGAAGTCGTCACATCGGGGCTGGCGCCCGGATACAACGTCGTCACCTGAATCGTCGGATAGTCGACTTCCGGCAGGGCGGACACCGGCAAAAAACGATAAGCCAGCAAACCGGCAAGCAAAATGGCAAACATCAACAGCGATGTCGCCACCGGCCGCAGGATGAACTGGCGCGAGGGATTCATCGCCGCTTTATCCTTTCATTGCCCGTGATTCCCTGTGAATTCACCCGAATTTTCTGCACGCCCGCCCCCGTCATTCACGACTGCCGGCGGCGCTGCCGCCTGAGCGGGCGCGCTCCAGACCACCCGGCCGATCCGGCCGTCCCGGCACAGCCGCCGCACCGGACGTACGCTTCGGCACGCTGTCAGGGGAATTTCCCGCCGCCGTGGCCGGGGCGTTTTCCGCGGCATTTTTCGGGGGATTCCCCGATGTGTTTTGTGTGGCATTCTTGGCGCTCTCGGGGGCATCTGCGGAAGGCCGGCCCTTTTTCCGGGTTGCGTGCGTTGCCGGTGTGGCCGCGGATTCGCTTGGTCGGTCGGCGCCAGAAGCCGCATGCGCAGCAATCAGCGTGATTTTCGCGCCGTCGCGCAGCCTGTCGACGCCTTCGACGACAACCGTCTCTCCCGCCGTCAGTCCTTCATCGACCGAAACCGTTTCGTTCGTCCTGACGCCGATTTTCAGCCGGCGGACAGACACCGTTTTATCCGCCGCATCGACGATATAGGCAAAATCCCCCTGCTGTCCTTGCAACACGGCCGCGGTGGGAATCAGCACGACGTCGCGGCGCGTGGAAACATTCAGCCGGATATTGACGAACTGGTTGGGAAATAACGCCTCGTCGGCATTGGTAAATTCTGCCTTGAGCCTGACCGTGCCGGTCGCTGTATCGATCTGGTTATCGACCGACAGCAGTTTGCCAGCGGCCAGGCGGTTTTTATTGTCCTGATCCCAGGCTTCGACCGGCAGCGTTTCGTGTTCCCGCATCCCCTGAAGCACTGCGCTCAGATGACCGGCAGGCACTGAAAAAACGACGGCGATGGGCTGCGTCTGTGTGATCGTGACGATCCCGTCGGCGTCACTGGCGCTGACCATATTGCCGGTATCAACCCGGCGCAGGCCAAGGCGACCGTCGATCGGCGCGGTAATGCGCGTAAAGGAGAGTTGCAGGCGCGCATTTTCGGCGCTGCCTTGATCGGTCTGTACGGCGCCCTCGTACTGCTTGACCAGCGCCGCCTGCGTATCAACCTGTTGCCTGGCAATCGAATTCTTGGCCAGCAGGTCACGGTAGCGGGCCAGGTCAATTCTGGCATTGGCAAGCAGCGCCCGATCGCGCGCCAATTGCCCGGCGGTCTGGTCGAGTTGCGCCTGGAAGGGACGCGGGTCAATTTCGGCGAGCAGATCGCCCGCCTTGACGCGCTGTCCTTCCTGAAAAGCGATACGTTGCAGCTGCCCGGAAACGCGCGCCTTGACGACTGTCGTATTGCGCGCCGTCACCGTACCCAGCGCACTGAGCACGACATCAATATCTCCGCGCCGCGCCGTCACCACTGTGACCGCAGGCGGCGCCTCGGCCGCAGCGTGCCGCCCGCGCCCTGGGCGCGCATTACCGCCCTCGCCATCACCACGCCCACTTCCAGGCCAGAACCAGGCTACCGCCAGCGCCAGCGCACAGGCAAGGCCTATCCAGAATACTTTCTTGCGCATGCACGAGATTCCTCAATCAGATACCGGACTACCGGCCGCCCAGCCTATCGCGGCGGCCACAAATTCCGGCAACTGCAATATAACAAACTCACACCGGCACCGGCGGCAGACGGAATAATTTGCAATCACTTTTCGACACGCCCGTAGGGTGAGTTCAATGCCGGCCAGACCGGCAAGGTTCAGTATGGATTTGGCACGGCGTTTCCAACGGTCCGGCATGGCGGGATAGGCCGGATTCCGTTAATATCGCGTTGCACAATACCGGGCTGGACGATCGAAGGAACCGGCTGCCGTGCGCCCGGGTACACTGCCTGACGCATGACGCGGCCGGCACGTTGCCGAAAGCCAAACAAAAGACAAGAGACAAGGAGAAAGAATATGACCGCTGCCGCCCGCAAGAATCAGTACAGCAAAGAAGATTTACTGGCCTGCGCGCGTACCGAAATGTTCGGCCCCGGCAATGCGCAATTGCCGCTGCCCAATATGCTGATGCTCGACCGCATTCTGGAAATCAATGACCACGGCGGGAAATACGGCAAGGGAGAAATCATCGCCGAGCTGGACATCCACCCCAAGCTGTGGTTTTTTGCCTGCCATTTTGAGGGCGATCCGGTTATGCCCGGCTGTCTCGGTCTAGATGCCATGTGGCAGCTGATCGGTTTTTACCTCGGCTGGAGCGGCGGCCTGGGGCGCGGCCGTGCGCTGGGTTGCGGCGAGGTCAAGTTCACCGGCCAGGTTCTGCCCAAACATAAGAAAGTCACTTATCACATCCACATCAAGCGAACCATCATGCGCCAGATGGTACTAGGGATCGCCGATGCAACGATGAGCGTAGATGGCAGGGAAATCTATCACGGTGCGGATCTCAAGGTTGGGCTGTTTACCAGCACCGACTCATTTTAAGCAGCGTTCAATCCTGAGGCTGTATAAATTCCAAAAATGGTTTGCACGCTTGCCGGAACGAATTACAGCGCACGATTCACTGAGCCGGCATTATTTTTTATAATCAAAACCATATTTACCCTATTCTCGCATCCTAGCGACAGGAGAAATTCATGAGACGTGTCGTTGTGACCGGCATGGGCATTGTGTCCAGCCTGGGCAATAACCTCAAGGAAGTCCTCGCTTCTCTGCAAGCATTGAAATCGGGCATCAAATTTTCCCCCACCTATCAGGAAATGGGGCTGCGCTCGCAGGTGGAAGGCCCGATCAGCATCGACCCCAAGGCGCATATCGACCGCAAGGAATTACGCTTCATGGGCAATGCGGCCGCCTATTGCCACATCGCCATGCAGGAAGCCATCGCTCTGTCCGGGCTGGACAAAGCACAGGTTTCGCATCCACGCACCGGCATCATCGTGGGCTCCGGCGGCGCCACATCCTCAGCGCAGGTTGAAGTCGCCGATATCCTGCGCAACAGCGGCGTCAGGCGCGTCGGTCCTTACGCCGTTACCAAAACGATGGCTTCGACGACTTCCGCCTGCCTGGCGACCCCGTTCGGCATCAAAGGCGTCAATTACTCGCTCAGTTCGGCCTGCTCGACCAGCGCCCACTGCATCGGCCATGCCGCCGAACTGATCCAGTTCGGCAAGCAGGACATCGTTTTTGCCGGCGGCGGCGAAGAGGTTCACTGGTCGATGAGTTGCCAGTTCGATGCCATGGGCGCCCTTTCCAGCCAGTACAACGACACGCCGGAAGTCGCCTCACGCGCCTACGACGCCAATCGCGACGGCTTTGTCATTTCCGGCGGCGGCAGCGTCCTGGTGCTGGAAGAATACGAACACGCCAAGGCACGCGGGGCGGAAATTCTCGCCGAATTGACTGGTTACGGCGCAACGTCCGACGGCTACGATATGGTGCAGCCTTCCGGAGAAGGCGCGGTACGCTGCATGCAGATGGCGATGGCGACCCATAAGGGTGGCATCGACTACATCAACGCGCACGGCACCTCAACGCCGGTGGGCGACACCAAGGAGCTAGAAGCCATCAAAACGACTTTCGTTGGACAGGACATTCCGCTGATCAGCTCGACCAAATCGCTCTCCGGTCATGCACTTGGTGCAGCCGGCTCGAATGAGGCCATTTACTCGCTGTTGATGCTACTCAACGATTTCGTGACCGCTTCGGCCAATATCTTCACTCTCGATGAAGGCGCCCAGGGGCTGCCAATCGTTCGGGAAAACCTGAAGAAACGCTTGCAGGCGGTCATGAGCAACAGCTTCGGCTTCGGCGGCACCAACGCCACATTGATCTTCAGCCGCGTCTAACCGTCCCCGTGGCTTGTAAAGATCGCCCAATTCAGACTCACACCCCAAAAAACCAGATGAAAAAAACTGCAAAGTGACCCGAACCGTCGTTTGCAGTTTTTTCATGGTCATAGGTTTTCAACCCATTTGGCCGCCCGGGCCTCGTTCCCCATATTTTGCGCCGACTAGGAGGACGTCGACGCCCATACGCACACGCATCGCGAGCGCGACTGAAAAACAATCGTTACCTGGTATTCCGATCTCGCATCGGCCTTCTTGCCCTGCCGGCAAAATAATGTCAGGCATTGCTTGCCGTCCTGTCCGCAGCAATCGACCGACAAAACGCCTTATGGCTTTTTTACAGCCATCACTGGCGAATAAACCCCGCCTGAAAAAACCGCAACACGATTAACCAGGGGAAATACGGCACATATAAATACAACAACAGACCGTGGTACAAACACCAAATGGTTCCGGGTTTTACGTAAGACAAAAAAATAAAAACGCCGGAACGGTACCGGCGTTTTTGGCGGGATGCGCAATCCCGGCGGACAAAAGCAGCGCATCAACTCATGCCCGACGAATTCAGGCACCCATAATCGCCCAAAAACCGCATCAAGCCGCCAGTTCAGGGATCGTGACGAGCGTATAGCCTGCTTTCGTCAGCCCATCGCGGATCGCCTGGGCAACCGTTACAGCTTCAGCGTTGTCGCCATGCACGCAGATGCTCTGCGGATTGACCGGAATACGCTTGCCGTTGATCGAAATCAGCGCGCTTTCCTCAACCATGCGCAACACATGGGCGAGGCTAGCTTCCGCTCCGTGGATCATCGCGCCTGGCTGGCTGCGCGGCACCAGATTGCCGTCATCGAGATAGGCGCGATCGGCAAAAATTTCTTCGACGATCTTGAGGCCGATTTCTTTGCCGGCCAGCGCCATCTGCGAAGCGGCCGGCGCCAGCAGGATCAGCGAGGGGTCGAGACGATGCACCGCACGCGCCACCGCATCGGCCACCTTGCGGTCGGCGCTGGCGATGTTGCTCAGCGCGCCATGCGGCTTGACGTGCGTCACCTTGCTGCCCTGGGCGCGCGCGCAGGCATCCAGCGCACCGATCTGGTAGATGAGCATGGCCTCAAGTTCGGGCGCAGGAATATCCATGCGCCGTCGGCCAAAGCCCTGTAAATCCGGGAATGAAGGATGCGCGCCGATACTGACGCCATTCTTCTTGGCACGCTCGACGGTCTGAGTCATCACCAGCGGATCGCCGGCATGGTAACCACAGGCTACGTTCGCCGAATTGACAATGCCGAGCATGGCGGCGTCGCCGGCCATAACCCAGGCACCAAAGCTTTCGCCCAGGTCAGAATTCAGGTTGAGTTTTTTCGTCGTATTTTGGGTCATGTTCTTCTCCTGACTGATTTTCTCAAGGAATGCAGTGTTCGATTCAGCAGCCCGGTCCGCTCACCATCTCGATGGTCGCCGCCCACATCCGCCACTGCGCTTCCTGCGCGGCGCGCGCCTGGGCGGCCTGAACAGCATCCACTGCGGCAAAACGCAACGCCTGCCCCGGCCGAACCTGCGCCAGACGCGGCAGATCGGCGGAAATTACCGTGGCGATTTTTGGATAACCACCGACCGTCTGGCAATCAGCCAGCAGGATAATCGGCTGACCATTACCCGGCACCTGAATCGCGCCGGGCACAACGCCATCGGAAACGATATCGGCCAGCGCTGGCTCACGATGCACCAGCGCCTTCCCTTCCAGACGCATGCCCATACGGTCACTCTGTGTCGTCGCCCGATATTCGCCGTCAAGCAGATCCGCAATCGAGGCCGCCGTGAAATGGTCGTCCTGCGGGCCAAGGATGATGCGAATGTGGCCTTCGGCGTGTGCCCAGGGCGAAGCCACAAAATAGCCGCCCTCTTCGCCAGCCCCGCCGCATTCTTCCGGCGACAGGACAGCGCAGGGAATCTGTGCATCCAGCGTCAGCGGCACACCGATTTCGGCGCGCTGATAGGTCGAACGGCTGCCCAGCTGCACGGGTGTGGCAAAGCCGCCGGATACAGCGACATAGGCCACGCCGCCGGGCAGAAAACCCACATGCAACTCGTCCCCCGCTTCCAGCGTGACGCTTTGCCAGGCGGGAATTTCAAACGTATCACCATCGGCGCGCACCAATGTCGCACTCAAATCACCGCTCAACGCAAAGCGTACCGGCCCGCGCCGGACAGCCAGCTTCGGCCCGGCAGCGCGCACCTCGATACAGGCGGCCTGCGCCGGATTCCCTGCCAAAGCATTGGCGCAGCGCGCGAGCATGGGATCGAGGCAACCGGAAACGGCGATGCCCATGTGGCGAAAACCCAGCCGCCCCAAATCCTGAATGCTGTTGGCGATGCCAGCGTCAACCACTTCGACCAGTCCGTCCATAAAATCCTCGCTCATCGCCGCGCCTCCTCGATCAACAGGCTTTCGCGCACAAACTCGCCGTGCAGCGCCGCCGCTTCCAGCCGCTCAAACTCGGCGCGGTCGACGGCACGCCAATTAACGCGATCACCCGCCGCCAGTAGGGACGGTGCGCTTTCCTCGCGCGCCGAGAACATCGGGATCGGCGTTCTGCCCAGCAGCCGCCAGCCGCCGGGGCTTTCCCACGGATAGACCGCGCACATGGCACCGGCAATCGCCAGCGAGCGCGCCGGCAACGCCTTGCGCGGCGAGGACAGGCGCGGCATTTCGAGCGCGGCCGGCAACCCGCCCATATAAGGAAATCCCGGCATGAAACCGATCATGTAGACCTGAAAGGTCGTTGCTGTCATCAGATCGATCACCGCATTGCGCGTCATCCCCTTCGCCTGCGCCAAATCATCGAGATCAAGCGCAAAATCAGCATCGAAGCAGACGGGAATCGACCAGCGCCGCCCTTCCCGGCTGACGGCCTGCGCTGTCTGCGCCAGCGACAGCAACGCCTCGCCAAGCGCCGGCCCTTCGCTGCGCGCTGGGTCGTAATGTATGGTTAGTGAACGGAAGGTCGGCACGATATCGACGATGCCGGCGAACACGCCATCGTGCGGCGCATCTTTCAAGGCATCGAGTAGGCCGAGCACGCGGGCGTACAGGGCTGGGTCGATACGGTTGCCGAATTCGACCGTCCAGGCGGTGTCGCCCAGTGGCAGCAGTTTGAGTGTTGATGCAGATTCATCCATAAGATTTTTATTCCAGAAAATTCAAGCTTTCGCCTGGAGCGCCATTAAATAGTATGCCTTGCATTTAAATGTTCTTTAAAAATTAGTAAAAATAACGAGCAAAAATACGCGCCCATAGGAGGTCTTGCCACGCAAATCTATCCGCGTCCAGGAAACAAATCACGGCAAAATTTCGATGCGTGTATTTAATGGCACAAGCTCGTATAGTTCGTCTATCTCGTCGTCCATAACGCTTATGCAGCCGTCCGTCCAGTCGCCAAATTTCAAAAACGCCTTGCCCATATACGAAAACTGATTTGGGATGCCGTGTATTTTGATATCGCCGCCAGGGCTTACGCCACGCACCTTTGCGCGAGCACGGTCTGCCGCGTTGGGATAGGATATGCCTAGATTTTTATGAAATCTCGACGCGGCATTTTTGGCGTTAATCGTGTAAATTCCCTCGGGCGTTTTTTTGTCGCCTTCCTGGAGCTTGTGCCCTTTGGGATTAGCGCCTAGCGCGATTTGATAGCTTTTTAAAACTTCGTCGCCACCAAGAACTTCGAGCCTTCGCTCGCTTTTTATCACGCGCAAGGACGTGATTTTTTTATCCTTTAAAAGGGTTTTTAACGGCACATCTTGATTGACCTGCGCCGTGCTCGCTTCACTAAATTTAGCCAGAGATAACGAACCCACGATTAAAACCAGGGCAAACGTTAAAGCCTTTTGCATTCTCCGCCTTTAAATTCACGCCAGGGAAAGGTCGCTGTTACGCACGTCGGTGATCAGCATGTAGCCCGGCGCGTGGGTGATGCAGAATTCCGGCGCCACGGCCATGACGACCGCCTGTGGCGTCACCCCGCAGGCCCAGAAGACAGGCATTTCGCCGGGGAGGATTTCAACCGCATCGCCAAAATCCGGCCGGTTGATGTCGGTAATGCCGATCTGCGCCGGATCGCCCAGATGCACCGGCGCGCCATGCACGGCAGGCACACGCGCGGTGATCTGCACGGCACGGATGGCGTTGGCCGCCGTCATCGGCCGCATCGACACGACCATCGGCCCGTGGAACGGACCGGCCGGCACGGTCTGGATATTCGTCCGGTACATGGCGACATTCTTGCCCTGACTGACATGGCGCAGTTCAATGCCGCCCTCGATCAGCGCGTGTTCAAAAGAAAAGGAGCAGCCCAGAACAAAGCTGACCAGATCGTCCCGCCAGTAATCGCGAATATCGCTCACTTCCGCCGCCAGTTCGCCGTGCTTCCAGATACGGTAACGCGGAATATCGGTGCGGATATCGACATCCTCGCCCAGCGTCGGCAGCATCGGATCACCCGGTTCGGAAACAGCGAGCAGCGGGCACGGTTTGGGGTTGCGCTGGCAAAAACGCAGAAAGTCGGTCGCCAGCGCTTCCGGCAGGATCGCTAGATTGCCCTGTGCATAACCGGGCGCCAGGCCGCTGGTATGGGAGTCCCATTCACCGCGGCGAATGGCCAGACGTGCCTCACGTGCATTGGCGAACGCACCGTAATTTGAAGCGCCCGCAGACGGGCAGGAGATTGCTGCGCTTATGTTCGCACTCATGGTCGCTTTCCTCCGCAAAAAGCCGTAAAACCTCAAGGCCGCTCAGTGTACAACCATCCCGCCCTACGGGGAATGAAAACTTTCCGGAAAGGAATAAAAACCGTCGTATCCGGAACAATGCTGGTTGGCTTGAATGTCGCTGGCGTGACCCGGCTGGAAACGCCCACGGGACGCGGGCTACAGGCCGGCCGAAGCCCGCGTGGAATGGGCCTCTCCGGGCATGCTTTTTCGACATGGGCTTCTCCGAGCGGCATGGGCACGCATTCCATCCCCCAGGAATGGCGCCGTTCCCGCAGGGAATACACCTTTCCCGCAGGGAATACACGGCGGTGCATCTGCTACGCCTGCTTCGCTGAAACGAATACACCCTTCTCTTAAGGAATACCCCCTCGCCGGAAGAGATTGCGCCTTTCCGGAGGAAAACGAAACCCTGCCTGTAAATCCCTTGAACCTTGCGGAACGCGCCCGCAGCGGCCTCACGCGGAGAACATACGCCGGTACACGCTGGCCGGAGCGATGGCAGCCGCCCACCATCGCCATCAACGGCGGCACACGGACGGCGAAATGTCAGCCATCCATGTGCCGTGGCAGCCAGCCGACAATGTCGGGAACAAAATAGATCAGCAGCACGGCAACCACCATCAGCATGAACATCGGGAAAGTGTGCCGTGCAATGAACGCAATATCCTTTCGGGTCATTCCTTGCAGCACGAAGAGGTTGAAGCCCACCGGCGGCGTAATCTGTGCCATCTCAACGATCAGCACGACAAAAATACCGAACCAGACAAGATCAATCTGCATCGCTTCAATGGTCGGCAGCAGGACGCCCATCGTCAGCACGACCATGGAAATGCCATCGAGGAAACACCCCAGCAGGATGAAAAACACCGTCAGCGCAAGAATCAGCGCAAATGGCGAAAGATTCAGGCTGACGATCCACTCCGCCACCTGCCGGGGCAGGCCGATGTAGCCCATCGACAAGGTCAGAAAGGCTGCCCCGAACAAAATCATCGCAATCATGCAATACAGGCGCGTGCCGCTGAGCAGGCTTTCAATGAATGTCTTCCAGCTCAGATCGCCCTGCACGGCAGCCACTGCCAGAGAGCCGACCACGCCGAGCGCCGCGGCTTCGGTCGCCGTAGCGATGCCGGTGTAGATTGAGCCGAGAACGGCGAGAATCAGCGAGACGGCCGGCAGCAAATGCCGGGAGGCGGCAAGCTTCTGCCGGAAACCCATCGTCTGATCCGGCGCTGGCACCTTATCCGGGTTGAACAGCGCCCAGAGCATCGTGTACCCCATAAACAGGCCGGCCAGTACGCCCCCCGGCAAAATGCCGGCAATGAACAGTTTGGCAATCGACACATTCGCCATGACGCCATATACGATCATGGTAATCGACGGCGGAATCAATAAACCCAGCGTACCGGCGCCCGCCAGCGTGCCGATCGAAATCGAGTCGGGATAACCGCGCTTCCTGAGTTCCGGCAGCGTCATCTTGCCGATCGTCGCACAGGTTGCGGCCGATGAGCCGGATACCGCCGCGAAAATCGTGCAGCCGATGATGTTTGCGTGAAGCAGTCGCCCCGGCAGTCTATCCAGCCAGGGCGAGAGCCCCTTGAACATGTCCTCGGAAAGCCGCGTGCGGAAAAGGATTTCCCCCATCCAGATAAACAGCGGCAAAGCGGTCAGCGTCCACGACGAAGAGGACCCCCAGATGGTCATGACCATGCTGTCGCCCACGGGACGGTCGGTAAACAGCGCCATGCCGATCCAGGCGACCCCGATCAGCGTCAGCCCAATCCAGACGCCGCAACCCAGGAGGGCGAACAGCGCCAAAATGAGAAAAGCGGTGACATAAAATTCCATGAAACGCTCCGCCCCTCATTCGGTATGCGGCAGTTCGGCGTCGCAGGCCGCGCGCGTCATGTCATTCTCCGCACCTTTTTCCGTTTCACTCCCGCCCGTATCTGCGGTTTTTCTCCCCATCGCCAGATCGAACAGTTCGGCGGCGAACGCCAGTCCCAGCAGCGCACTGCCGGCCGCCATGCCGATCTGCGGAATCCACAGGGGCGTTGCGTCGAGGCCGGGCGAAATATCGTTGAACAGAAACGACTGGCGCACCAGCCGAACCGCATACCAGGTCAGCAGGATGGCGACCGCCAGCGCCACAACATGGCAAAAGAGATCGAGCCGGCGGCGTCCCTGGTCGGGCAGGCGGTTAAGCAAAAGCGTCACGCGGATATGCTCGCCGCGCCGCAATGTCGTCCCCAGCGACAGGAAAGCTGCAACGGCCATACAGTAACCGGCGTAGGCATCCGCACCCGGCAACGCCAATGCGGGCAGCAAGCGCCCCACAATACTCGACAGCACCGAAAGCAGCGTCAGGACCATGAAGACCCCGGCCAACCCGCCCGCAACCTGGAAAAGCCGATCAATAAAAATTCGCATGAAATGTCGAAAAAATGTCGGGAGACGCCGGCACATCAAAAAGAAGCCGAAGTAGCCGCAACACGCCCTCGGCGCTATGCGGATGCTTCATCAAACCGCATTCGCAAAAATTCACAAAAGAAAGCGGGCTGCAAAAAGTGCCGGCTGCGATCACTTCTTGAACGCGTCGATAACGGCCTGCCCATCCGCTCCCGTCTGCTTGACCCATTCATCGACCATCGTCTGGCCGATCTTCTCAAAATCCGCACGCAGACGCGGTGAAGGATCGGCGACGTTCATGCCATTTTTGACCAGTTGCTCGTTGTACCACTTGGTCTTTTCCTCGCACAGCTTCCAACCGCGCGCCTCGGCAGCGGCAGCGGCGCTGATCACCGCATCCTGGGTCGGCTTATCCAGTTTGTCGAATGCCTTTTGGGAGACAAAGACGATATTTTTGGGCAGCCAGGCGTTCGTCTTGTAGTAGTGCTTGATCTGCTCCCACACCTTGGTGTCGTACCCCGACGATCCGGAAGTAATGAACGCCGTCACCGCACCGGTCGCCAGCGCCTGGCTCAGTTCCGCCGCCTGGATCGTCACCGGCTGCGCGCCGATCAGCTGGGCGATGCGGCTGGTATTGGGATTATAGGCACGCCATTTGACCCCCTTGAGGTCAGCCAGCGAATCGATGGGCTTGGCGCTGAAAATACCTTGCGGCGGCCACGGCACGGCGTAGAGCACCTTCAGTCCCTGTTTGGCAAAGCGCGCCTCAATCGCCGGCCGCGAGGCTTTCCAGAGTTTTTCCGAGGCTTTGTAATCCGTTGCCAGGAAAGGAATCGAATCGACGCCGTACATCGGGTCTTCGTTGGAATAGCCGGAGATGATGATCTCGCCGATTTCGGCCTGACCGCCCTGCACGGCGCGCTTGATCTCGTTGCCCTTGAACAGCGAGCCGCTGTCATGAACGGTGATCTTCAACTGCCCTTTCGTTGCTTTGTCGATCTCGGAAACGAAATGGCGCACATTTTCCGTCTGATAATTTCCCGCCGGGAAAGGCGTCGGCATGTCCCACTTGGTCTGCGCCTGCGCAGCTGCGCCGAACAACACCATCACCGCGGCAGAACCCGCCGTCAGAAACTGCTTCAACATAAACGTTCCTCGTCAAAGAATGGTCCAAAAATCGGGAACCTGAAATCCGGAATCAAAAATCCCAAATCCCAACCCAAAAAACCGGAGGTAGCCGGAGATGCCCTATCCACGCGGGTTTCCGAAGGGGCGCCCTCGCCCGCCCGGCCGAGCGTACCCGCTTCCGACCGCGCCTACCGGCACAAGCAGGCGGAACGCTAATCAAACCGGCCCGTGATGTCAATGAAAAGCCGGCCATTTTGCGCCAGCGCCAGCGCCGCATAAATACCGGCACCCGACTGGGCAGCTCAAATTTGTCAGGCACACCGACCCGAATCTCACGCTGAATAACGCCTCGAAATCGCTGATGCCAACTTGAACTTTCCCATCCGATTGCGTAGTGTTCGCCATTTTTCCCGTTCTCTGAAACACGATCGATGTCTGCCATCCACGCTTCTGAACATCCGCAATCTTCCCCCGCAGCCGCCCGCATTCTCAACCGCATCGCAGAAGCGATCGGCTGCCGCAACCAGCAGGCGGAAGCCGCTGTAGCCCTGCTTGACGAAGGCGCCACCGTGCCTTTCATCGCCCGCTACCGCAAGGAAGCGACCGGCGGGCTTGACGACACGCAACTGCGCACGCTGGCCGAACGGCTGGCCTACCTGCGCGAACTGGAAGAACGCCGCGCATCGATCCTCGCCGCCATCGACGAACAGGGCGCACTGACGCCGGAGCTGGCTGCGCAGATCGACGCCGCCGAAACCAAGCAGACACTTGAAGACCTTTACCTGCCGTATAAACCCAAGCGCCGCACCAAGGCGCAAATTGCGCGCGAAGCCGGGCTGGCGCCGCTGGCCGAAGCGCTGCTCGCCGATCCGACGCGCGCCCCGGAAGGGGAAGCCGAAAAATATCTCAATACCGAGGCTGCCGCGCTCGGCTTTACCGATGCCAAAAGTACGCTCGACGGCGCGCGGCAAATCCTCATGGAACGTTTTTCGGAAGACGCCGCCCTGCTTGGCGAACTGCGCGAATACCTTGAAACGCATGGTCTTGTCACCTCGACGGTAGCCGCAGGCAAGGAAAGCGAAGGCGCCAAATTCCGCGATTATTTCGACTACCGCGAACCGCTCGCGGCCATCCCCTCGCACCGTGCGCTGGCGCTGCTGCGCGGCCGCAACGAAGGCATGCTGCACATTGCGCTGGCGCTCGACACCGACCTGGCCGCAAACGATGCAGCAGCGCGCTCGTCCCTCCCGACCGCAACGGAAACGACGCCGAAAAGCGCCCTCCCCGCCACGGCGGCGACGATGAAAGCCGCCAACCCCTGCGAAACCCGTATCGCCAGGCACGTCGGCATCGCCGATCGTGGCCGTCCGGCAGACAAATGGCTGGCCGATACCGTGCGCTGGACTTGGCGCGTCAAACTGTTCCCGCATCTTGAAGCCGAATTGATGGGGGCACTGCGCGAACGCGCCGAGGAAGAAGCCATCCGCGTCTTCGGGCGCAACCTGCACGATTTGCTGCTGGCCGCGCCCGCCGGTCAGCGCCCGACGATGGGCATCGACCCCGGCATCCGCACCGGCTGCAAGGTCGCCGTCGTTGACGCCACCGGCAAGCTGCTGGAAACAGCCACCATCTACCCGCACGAACCGCGCCGCGACTGGGACGGCGCGCTGTCGACACTGGCCGCGCTGGCAAAAAAACACGCCGTTCAGCTCATCAGCATCGGCAACGGCACCGCCTCGCGCGAAACCGACCGGCTGGCCGGCGATCTGGTCAAAATGTTGCCGGAATTGCATCTGACCAAGGTCGTCGTTTCTGAAGCGGGCGCCTCGGTCTACTCGGCTTCCGAATACGCCGCGCGCGAATTTCCCGAACTGGATGTCAGCCTGCGCGGCGCGGTTTCCATCGCCCGCCGTCTGCAAGACCCGCTTGCCGAACTCGTCAAGATCGAACCCAAATCGATCGGCGTCGGCCAGTATCAGCACGATGTCGGCCAGACACGGCTGGCAAAAGCGCTCAACGCCGTCGTCGAAGACTGCGTCAACGCCGTCGGCGTTGACGTCAATACCGCCTCGGTGCCCCTGCTCACGCGCGTTTCCGGCCTGAACGGCACGCTGGCAGCCAATATCGTCGCCCACCGCAACCAGCATGGTGCTTTCCCTAATCGCAGCGCACTGCGCGAGGTGCCGCGCCTGGGCGACAAAACTTTTGAACAGGCCGCCGGCTTTCTACGCATCACGCAGGGCGACAACCCGCTTGATGCCTCTGCCGTGCATCCGGAAGCCTACCCGCTGGTCGAGCGCATCCTCGCCGATATCCGGAAAAACATCGGCGAAGTGATTGGCGATGCCCGCCTCATTCAGTCACTGCGTGCGGAAAAATACGCCGACGAACGCTTTGGTCTGCCCACCGTGCACGATGTGCTCAAAGAATTGGAAAAACCCGGCCGCGACCCACGACCAGAATTCAAAACCGCCACTTTTCAGGACGGCGTCGAGGACATGAAGGATCTGCGCGCCGGCATGATCCTCGAAGGCGTCGTCACCAACGTCGCCAACTTTGGCGCATTCGTCGATATCGGCGTACATCAGGACGGCCTCGTGCATATTTCGGCGCTGGCCAACCGTTTCGTCAAAGACCCGCGCGAAATCGTCAAGGCGGGCGACATCGTCCGCGCCGGTAGGCCACACGGCGATCTTGGCCAGGTCCGCGCCCTCGGAGGCCATGCGAGACAGAA
>ERZ773073.92-NODE-92-length-49599-cov-39.062530_pt1 | contig 49599 bp, 45 predicted proteins | sample MGYA00580616_ERZ773073 | MGnify/ENA primary metagenome ERZ773073 (study PRJEB29015, sample SAMEA2737960) | human oral metagenome | biome: human oral; feature: human-associated habitat; material: dental | place: China | collected 2131 ...
CAATTCTAATGACTAATTTTTAGGTTTTTGTGTCCAGTTTTTGTTGACTAGTGCAGATCCATTGCTTTTCTTCGCGCGCTGACGCTATAATACAGACACCCCCCCTCTCAAAAAAGATGCCATGCTCCCTTTCGAGAAAAGGGCGCGGCATGTGCCCGAACTCTGCGCACTTTTTAGAAAGGCCTCCCATGACCGACATCATCGACATCCACACGCATACGATCGCCAGCATGCACGCGTACAGCACCATCCGGGAAATGGCGGCAGCAGCGAAGGAAAAGGGGCTCGCGCTCCTCGGCATCTCCGACCATGCGCCCGCGATGCCCGGCACCTTTCACGAGCTGTACTTCCACAACTTCAAGGTCATCCGCCCCGCCGCCTACGGCATTGATCTCATCATGGGCGCGGAGCTGAACGTCCTGGACCACACGGGCGCGGTTGACCTGCCGGAAAAGGCGCTGAAAAAACTCCACTACGCCATTGCGAGCCTGCACGATCTCGTCATCGCTCCGGGTTCGCAGGAGGAAAATACCGCCGCCCTCCTCGGCGCGATGGAGAATCCCTATGTCACCATCATCGGGCACCCCGACAATCCCGTCTACCCGATCGACTTCGATGCGCTCGCCCGTGCGGCCGCAGCGCAGCACATCCTCATCGAGGCGAACAACTCCTCGCACAACCCCGGCGGCAGCCGTCCCGGCTCGGATCTCCTCGCGCGCGATCTGCTCGCCGCCTGCCGGCGCCACAGCGCGCATATCATCATGGGCAGCGACGCGCACATCGACATCGATGTCGGCGAACACGGCTATACGCGCGCCATCCTCGCGGAGACGGATTTCCCGGACGAACTCGTCCTGAACGGTGATCCCGCGCGCCTCAAAGCATGGATTCGGGAGCGGCACGCCCTGAATGCCGTGCATGGGTTGGATTATTTTTCTTAATTTCTGTCGCTTTATCGTTATTTATATCTATTTATTGTTCTTTATGCCGTCCGCGCAAAGAAAAGCACCTGCCGCAGGTTTTTCCCTCGCAGGTGCTCTTTTTTATGCGGTTCCGTTCTCGTTCCCCCGTGCGGGCACGCTTATGCAGAAATCTCAGCCCCGACCGATCGCGGCATCCTTCGCCCGCTCTCCTGAGGGGCAGAATGTGCGCCGTCTACTTTCTGCTCACGACGGCGATATAGGAGAACTCCTTGTTGTGATCGAAGAAGAAGTTGAACATCCTGCGGAAGCGATCGATGTTCTCCGTGCGCAGTCCGTTGCGGATGATCTTCATCGCGCCGTCGAACCCTTCGTCGCGTACGAGTCCCGCCGGATCGAGGAGGGTCATGTCGCCCGTCTGCACATCTGTCGCAAAGCCCGCATCGTGGAAGAGACGCTCCCACATCTCCTGCGGGAGCGGGTCGACGTTCACATTGATCGCGCGCGAGATGCCCGCCCGCAATTCCCCTGCCTGTTCTTCGTTCGAAACCCGCAGAGCGACATCATGCGTGAGGAGGGTTCCGCCCGGCTTCAGCACGCGGAAGTATTCGGCAATCGCCTTTTTCTTGTTTTCGCGCGGCAGCATCGTGAGCATCGCCTCGTTGATGACGACGTCAAAGCTCTCGTCGGGGAACGGCAGCGCCATCGCGTTGCCCTCGACCACGTCGATCACATCCTCCATGCCGTTCTTTGCAATGTTTGCACGCGCCTTTGCGAGCGCCGCGGGATTCATATCCAGCCCCGTAATGCGGCAGCCGTGAGCCTCCGCGAGCGCGATCATCGTCGTTCCCATATTGCAGGCGACCTCGAGCACGCGTGTATCCGCCGTAAAGTCTACGTGTCCGAGCAGCCACTCCGTCGCCTCGCGTCCGCCCGGACGCAGGCGGGTCTTGCCGAGCCGCGCGAGGAACTCATGTCCCATCTCAGGCTTCTTCTCTTCTGCCATCGGAATCACTCCCATCTATATCATTAAAAGCAGCTATTCATCTATGCCGTCAGTATAGTTGAGAATTATCCCCAATTCCGTTGCAGAAGCCACACATCCGAAAAAAGTGCAAAAAAATAACGCGCCCAATCGGGCCCGCCGTCTGTGCGCCTCCGATGGAAAGCACGTTTCGCAGAAGAAACGAGGCGCCCTCATGCAAGACGCCCCTTTCGCTGCTGTCCCCCGCCGCCGTGGAGTGTTGTTTGGTCAGCTTTCCTCCGGACTCCACACCGTATCCGCAAAGAGCCCGAGCGACTCGCCCGGCAGCGCACGCTGCGCCGAGATTTCGAACGGAACCTTCTGCGCGCGTACGCAGGCGATCGCGAACATATTGATCGCCGTGGACATGTTCATGCCGACGGCGCCGCAGAAATTCTCAAAGTTCTTCTTGAGGTCAGCGTCCATGCGGATGCTGATGCTGGTCTGTGCCATGTATGACATCTCCTTTACAAGTTCGATGCTTTTTCTTAGGATATCATATTTCACACGGCGTTGCAAGAGCTGCATCCGCTCCCGCGCGCAGTTTTCGCAGAAGGTTCGCCTTGCTCTTGCTCACTGCCCCGGCGGATGTGCCGAGCAGGGCCGCGATGCGGCGCAGGGTAAGATCGCTGAAATAGTGAAGGGACAGGATCTTCTTCTCCCGCTCTGTGAGCCGGTGCATCGCGCGTGCGAGAATGCCGCGCACAAGAAGGCGCAGATCCGCGCATGCCGTCGGCTCGTCCGTTCCGCCGCAGCGCTCCCACACATCGCGGCCCTCAGCATCCTGTTCGGGATGGCTGGTGCGCTCCCAGAGGCGCCGCTCACGGCGAAACTCCGTGTAGAGCGCCGTGTGAATGCGCGTCTTGGCGAAGGCCGCAAACGGTGCGCCGTGCTGCGGGTCGTAGTCGTGCAGTGCCTCGACGAAGGCGAGCGCCGCGATATTTTCCGCATCGGCCGAAAGAGCCGCATTCCGCAGATACGAGGCGCGGGATTCCCGGATGATCAGCCCGCGATAGCGCGCGTTCATCTCCGCCGCCGCCTGCGCATCTCCATGCACTGCACGCGCGATCAGGGCGTCCTCCTCCGCCTTCGTGAGCGGCGGATATTCGTTCCGATTCATTCAATCTTCCTCCTTCAGACAACTGTATTCTGAAAGAGAGTATATCGGGAACATATGTACGCCGCAAACTGCCTATCAGCGCGATGGAGATGAAAATGGCGCCGTCGCGGTCTTTTTCTCTGCCCGATCAGCCCACCCATCGCGCCGATACGAAAAAAAGCCGCAGATTTTTCTCTGCGGCAGTTCTGTACAATGATAGGATCGGCATGCCCACATCAATCGCATGACACACCTGCGGAAGGGGTAAAGAAGGCCTGCGCCCCCGATCAGAGAGAGATCCGGCCGAACTCCTCGAGCATATCGCGCAGGCTCATTCCGCTCGTGCCGCTCAGGACGCCGGAGCGCTCCCCGGGCGCCTGCTTCATCTTTGCGACAATCGCATCGAACAGGTCGTCCTCGATCGATCCGGGGACGAGTTTCTCCCAGTTGGCGTTTTCATAGGGGCGTTCCTTGATCGCGTTCTCGGGGCGGCCCGTTACCTCGAGCTCCGAGATGAACATGATCTCGCGCCGCTGCGGGCTGATGTAGTAGTGTTCCAAAAAGTACTTGCTCGGGCGGGCATCCGTGCCCCCCTCTGCGGTATTCCCCTCCGTGTTCTCGACCAGGCGGACCCATGCCTCGATCATGCGCTCTGAGCCGCTGTTCGGCCGCGGCACCCACCGGGAGTTCTTGGAGTCCAAATAGTAGGTGAAACCGTTGTCCGTAAACAGCGTCTTATAGCGCGCCTTCTTCTCGCGCTTCTCCTCCGCCTTCTTTGCGGCGCGCGCGGCCTTTTTCTCCGCCTTTGCCGCCGCGCGGTCGGCGCTGCGCTGGGCCTTGGCGTCGGCCTGCTGCTCCGTCGTGACCGCCGCATCGGGCTGCGACGCCGTCTCTGCGGGCGGTGCGGCAAATACGAGCAGCATGACCGCGCCGGCCGCGAGACCTCTCCATCGTTTCATCTCGTTATCCCCCTATCGAAAAACTTCCTGCATCCGGTGTTCGGCTGCCGCGCATCGATCCCCCCGAACGCGCCTTTGCGGAAAACGGTACAGCAAACACATCTTCTTTGACCTGAATAATCTTCGACATGAACGTCCGAAACCCTTTTGTACGGGGAAATTATTTCAGCGGCGCACGCTCCGGCAGACCCGCGCGCCGCGGATACCCCTTCGGCGTCGGGCGCTCCTTCGTCACGGCGAGAATCGCACGTACATCATCAAGGCCGGGGAGCCGCACGGGGCGTGCACTGATCGCACCGCCGCCGAGGATCTCCGCCGCGCGTTTCCCCTCCGCCTGCTCGGCGGCATAGGCGCGCCCCTTGAGCGCGAGCAGCGTTCCTCCCGTGCGCACGAACGGCAGCGTATACTCGAGCAGCACCGGCAGACGTGCGACGGCTCTGCTCACGGCGATGTCATAGCGCGCGCGGTGCTCCGGTCGGCGCGCTGCCTCCTCTGCGCGCGCGTGGATGCAGCGCACATTCCGGAGCTCCATCGCTGCCGCCGCTTCCGTGAGGAATTTCACGCGTTTGCCGAGCGCATCCATCAGCGTCACCTCTATCTGTGGTGCATAGACCGCGAGCGGGATTCCGGGCAGGCCCGCGCCTGTCCCGACATCGATGAGCGTGCGCGCGGGTGCAAAGAGCTTCGCATCGTACGCCGTCAGGCTGTCGATGATATGCTTCACCGCGACATCCTCGGGCGCCGTCAGAGCCGTGAGATTCATGCGCTCGTTCCACGCGATGAGCAGACGGTTGTAGACGGCGAACTGTTCGATCTGCGCGGCCGTCAGCGCAAGGCCTGCCTCTGCCGCGCGCACTGCCAGGATCTCCTCAAACGGGGTCATGAATGCTCCCTTCTCTGATTTATCCTTTACTGCGGATGAGCACGACCGCGGCATCGTTCACATTCGTTCCCGTCGGCCCCGTAATGATGAGTCCGCCCACGGAGTTCAGCGCAGGGTAGGCATCATTCTCAGCGAGCGCCTCTGCCGCGCTCTTTCCCGCGCGCGCAAGCGCCGCCGTCGTCATGCCGTCGACGTAGCCGCCCGCCGCATCCGTCGGGCCGTCCGTCCCATCGCTGCCGACGCTGAACACGGCGACGTTCGAAAGGCCCGTGATGCCCTCTGCCGCCGCGAGCGCGAGCTCCTGATTGCGCCCGCCGCGCCCCTTCCCCTTTACCTGCACGACAGTCTCGCCGCCCGCAATGTAGGCAAGCGAACCGTCCTCCGCATGGCTGCGCGCAATCGCCGCGAGGAACCGCCCCGCCTCGCGCGCCTCAGAGTTCAGCTGATCCGTTAGGAGGATCGGCGTATAGCCGCGCCTCTGCGCAGCAGCTGCGGCCGCTGCGCAGAACTCGCGCACGCTGCCCGTGATCACCGTCGTGACATTCGGCAGCACCGCAGGCAGCGGTTCATCCAGGAGCGCCCGCGCGGCAGGAGAGAGACGGAGGCCGTATTTCGCCGCGACCCGATGCGCGTCCTCCGCCGTCGAGGCATCGGGATGTGCGGGGCCCGAGGCAATCATATCGAGCGGATCGCCGAGGATGTCGCTGAGCACGATCGAGAATACCTGCGCGGGCGCGCAGTGTTCCGCGAACCGGCCGCCCTTCACCGCGCTCATGCGCTTCCTGAGTGTGTTCATCTCCACGATGTCCGCCCCGGAGGCAAGCAGCTGATGCGTGAGATCCATCAGCTCCTCTGCGGGGATCAGCGGCTTTTCAAAGAGCGCGCTCCCGCCGCCCGAGAGGAGAAAGAGCACCGTGTCCTCCGCCGTCAGATCTGCCGTGAGGCGGAGCACCTCCTCCGTCGCCGCGAACGAGTTCTCGTCCGGCACGGGGTGTCCCGCCTCCATGCAGGAGATGCGCGGGAGATCGCCCATCACATGATCGTATTTCGTAATCACAATCCCGCGGTCGATGCGCTCCCCGAGCACGCCCGCCGCCGCACGCGCCATCTGCCACGCCGCCTTGCCGACCGCGGCGAGCACAATGCGCCCTCCGGCGAACCGATGTCCATGCAGCGCCTTCTGCACTGCCGCGTCCGGCAGGATTGCCGCCAGGGCCTCCTCGATGATGCCGTCGGCATCGCTGCGCAGATTCATGATCATCGCTCTCCTTTCCTGTATCGTTTACTTATTATAGCACAGATTTCACCGTCCGAACTTCGTGCCTGCCAAGCTGCTTCCTTCCTGCTGTGAGGAGGCGGGAAAAACGTCCTTGCCGGCATCTTTCCGAAACCGCTTGTTTCTTTGGGGTTAATTCACGACATGCGCGGGCTTCCCGGCCATAAACGACTTCACGTTGTCCGCCGTCGTCTGCATGATCCGCTCGCGTGCCTCCTTCGTCGCCCACGAGATGTGCGGCGTGATGATGCAGTTCGGCGCATGAAGGAGCGGATTGTCCGCGCGGATCGGCTCCGTCGATGCCACGTCCACCGCAGCACAGCCGACCTTCCCGCACGCGAGCGCCGCGGCGAGATCGGACTCGACGATGAGCGGCCCGCGCCCGTTGTTGACAATGATCACGCCGTCCTTCATCTGCGAAATCCGCGCCGCATTGATCAGCCCCTCCGTCTCCGGCGTCAGCGGACAGTGCAGAAAGATAAAGTCCGACGATCCGATGAGCTCATCCAGCGGCACATAGTCTGCAAGCGCCCGTCCCTCCGCACGCTCCGAGCGGCTGTACGCGAGAACGCGGACATTCATCGCGCGCAGGACACGTGCGACCGCCATCCCGATCCGGCCGAATCCGATGATGCCTGCCGTCTTGCCGCTGACCTCGATCAGCGGGCGTTTCCAGTAGCAAAAGTCCGCGCTCTCGGTCCACTCTCCCGCATGCACCGAGCAGTCATGCAATCCGACATGCGAGCACGCCTCGAGAAGCAGAGCGACAGCATATTGCGCTGCATTGTCCGTACCATAGGCCGGCACATTCATGACAGGGATCCCCTTTGTGCGCGCATACACCGTATCCACGACATTGTATCCCGTCGCGAGCACGGCAATTGCGCGCAGGTTCGGGCAGGCATCGATCACCGCACGCGTGAGCGGCGTCTTGTTCGTCACGGCGATCTCCGCAGTGCCGATGCGCTGTGCGATCAGCGGCGACTCCGCATAGGAGGTGCGGTCATAGACCGTCACATCACCGAGCGCCTCGAGCGGCGCCCAGCTGATGTCGCCCGGATTCTCCGTATACCCGTCGAGTACAACAATCTTCATCGCAGCTCCTCCTGTCCATCCTTTTTCTCCATTTTACACGAATCTGCAGCCCGGCGAAAGCCCCGCATTTCCGCGGACCATTTTTCGCCCTGCGCCACTTCAAACAGGACCTCTGCCGCATCGAGACCAGCGCCGAACATACCAAGACCGGCGCGCCGATGTCGAATCGTGTCCGCGCGGGCGCCTCCGCCTTGTTCAGATCTTTGCAGTCCGATGCCTACTGCACCCTCCCCGCGTCCAACGTATGAATTTCATCGGCAAAACAGGTGAGCAGCGCGCGGTCGTGCGAGATGAGCAGCATGCCGAGGCGGCGCTCCGCCCGCAGCCGCAGGAACAGGCGCAGAATCTGCTCTTGAATAGAGACGTCGAGCATGGTCGTCGGCTCATCGAGGAGCAGGATCCGCGGCTTTGTGAGCAGCGCCCGTGCGATCGCCGCGCGCTGCAGTTCGCCGCCCGAGAGCTCGTGCGGCCGCCGCCCCAAAACGTGCGCGGTCAGTTCCACGGCGCGCAGTTCCGCTGCGATCTGTTCTTTCGCAGAGCCGCCCTCATCGAGCAGGGACGGATGAATCGCAAAAACCTCCCGCAGACTCTCCTCCATTGTGCAGCGCGGGTCGAATGCCTGCTCCGGATTCTGCGCAACGAGCTGCACGCTCCGGCGAAAGGCCCGCATCTCCGCACGCGAAAGCGTCGTCAGATCGCGCCCCTCCCACAGAACCGCGCCGCCGTCCGCGGGAATGAGCCCGAGCAGGATGCGCACGAGCGTACTCTTGCCCGCACCGCTGCGCCCCTCGAGTCCGATGGTGCGTCCCTCGGCAACGACGAGACTGCACGCATCCAGAATGCGCAGAGGCTCATCCGCCGCACGGCCGCGCATGCTCTTTGTCACCGCGCGCGCCTCGAGTACGGCAGGGCTGCGGGGGGATTCTTCCGCCGGTGCAGGTTTGCGTTCGGTGCCTGTCCTTTTTTCATGCGCCAGGAACTGCGGCTGCGCCCGGAAATACGCCTTCGTATACGGGTGCGCGGGATGCGCCCACACATCCGTCCCCTGCTCCACAATCCGCCCCGCCCGCATGACGACGACACGGTCGGCCAGCTGTGCGGCGAGCGGGATATCGTGGGTGATGAGGAGGAGGGATACCCTTCCGCACGCACACAGGCGGCGCAGATTATCGGCAGCCATCTGCCAGACGGCAGGATCCAGCCCCTTCGTCGGCTCGTCCGCGAGAATCCACTGCGGCTCGCCTGCGTCGGCCATCGCACAGAGCACGCGCTGCAGCATTCCGCCCGAGAGCTCATGCGGATAGGAACGCAGCACCCGCTGCGGATCGTCAAAGCCGAACCGCGCAAGAAGCGCCGCATACTGCGCCTCGTCCCATGCGGGGCGTCCCGCTCCGCGCCGCACATCCGCCATCTGCCGCCCGATGCGGTGCACTGGGCTCAGTGCGGCCCGCGGCAGCTGCGGTACGATGCCCCATTGTTTGCCCCAGTAACGGCGGCGCAGCTCCTCCTGTCCGAGCGCGGTCACGTCCGCAGCGCCGAACAGCACTTGTCCCTCGACTGCGGCTCCCGGAGGCAGTGCGCCGAAAAGCGCCTGTCCGAGCGTCGATTTCCCGCTGCCGCTCTCTCCGACGATCGCCGTCACGCCCTCCGCGGGGAACACAGCATCCACATGATCGAGCGCGGATATGCCGCCCGCGCCGTCCGAATAGCGCACAGTGAGTCCGTGCACGGCAAACGCATGCTGCTGCCCCCTCATCCGCGCACCTCCCGATGTATATCGAAGCGGCGGCGCAGCATCTGCCCGACCGTATTGAGCGCGCCCACGAGCAGGACAAGCGCCGCGCCCGGCACGATGATGAGATGCGGCGCCTGGCGGTAGTAGAGCATTGCATCGCTGATCATCGTGCTCCAGTCCGGCGTCGGCGGCTGCACGCCGAGGCCGAGAAAACTCAGCCCCGCGATCGCAAGCACCCCGCGCCCGAGCCGCAGCGAACCGAGCACGAGCAGCGTCCCGCCGAGCGCCGGCAGAATGTGCCGGAGGATCATCCGCCCGTCGCTGCAGCCGAGCACATGCAGATTCTCTACATAGGGCTGCGCAGAGAGCCCCATGACCTCCGCACGCACGATGCGCGAGAACCCCGCCCACGAGCCCGCAACGAGCGCGAGCAATAGGCCCGCAGCGCCGGGTCCGACAAAGCCCGCGACGGCCACCATGAAACTGATGCCCGGGATCCCCTGGAACACATTGCTGACCATCGTCAGAACGGCATCCGTCCGCCCGCCGAAATATCCCGCGAGCACGCCCACAATCGTCCCGATGCCGAGCGCCAGCACCGTCGAGACCAGGGAGAGCAGGATCGCACTGCGCCCGCCGTAGAGCATCCGGCTCAGGAGATCGCGCCCGAGTGCATCCGTGCCGAGGAGATGTGCCGCCGTCGGTCCCTGCAGGCGGATCGCCATATTCGGCTCGAACGGATTCATCGGCGCCAGCTGCGGGGCAAATATGCCGGAGAGGACAATCCCCGCGAGTACGAGCACGGCAGCGCAGCCCATCCAGCGCTCCATCACCGCTCACCTCCCGGCAGGATGCGTGGGTCCATGCGTGCGAGCAGGAGATCGACCGCGAGGGTCACGAGCACATAGATCGCTCCCAGGAACAGCACATACCCCTGCAGCAGCGGATAGTCGCGGTAGTGGATCGCGTCGAGCGCGAGCGAGCCGATGCCTGGCAGAGCAAAGACCGTCTCCACGACGATCGCTCCGCCGAGCACAGCTGCGAAGAAATTCCCCAGCATCGCGGCCACGGGGAGCATTGCGTTCGGCAGCGCATAGACGAGGAGTACGCGGCCCTCGCCGAGGCCGCGCATGCGTGCAACGCGCGCGTAAAAGGACGAGAGGGCGCCGCGCAGCTGACTGTCGAGCAGCTGCGCCGTCATCGCGAGCGTCACAAGCGCGAGCGCGAGCGACGGCAGAACATAGCCCGCCGCCGACTCCACGCCGTTCGTCGGCAGGATATGGAGCCACACGCCGAAGACCAGGATGAGCAGGATCGCCGTGAGGAACGACGGCGCCGCCAGCATGACCTGCGTTGCGCCGCGCACCATCTGCTCCCACATCGTCCCGCGCAGGTAGGCCATCGCGAGGCCGAGCCCGATGCCGCCGACCACCGCCCATACGAGAGCCGCCGCAGCGAGCGCCGCCGTCACAGGCAGCCGGTCGAGGAGCGCCGTGAAGACCGGCATCCCCAGATGGTAGGACATGCCGCCGTCTCCGTGCAGGAGGCGCCGCAGCCACAGCCCGTACTGCGCGTACCACGGCTGATCCAGACCGAGATAGGAGCGCAGCGCAGCGACCTCCTCGGCGGACGGCATGCCCATCCCCGTCCCCTCCAGCATAATCTCTGCCGGATCGCCCGGTGAGAGCTGGCCGAGGCCAAACGCGAGCAGACTGACGCCGAAGAGCACCGGCAGAGCGCTTGCAAGCCGCCCGCAGATATAGCGCTGCACCGCATTCATCTCCACGCCACCTCCGCCAGCGACACCCCGTAGCGCAGCGCCCGGTATCCCGTCAGGCGCGCCGCATTGTAGACCACAATGTTTTCATCAAAATAGAGCGGGACGACCGGCTGTTCCTCCACGCCGATCTCCTGCAGCCGATCAAAGAGCGCCCGCCGCCTCCCCTCGTCCGCAGCGGTGTCGAGCTCCGCGAGGAGCGCGTTCACCTCCGGATTGTCATAGCCGAGCGACAGCGCCTTGTTCCGCGGCCCGTTCGGCGCGAAAAAGCCCTTGAACACATAGAGCGGATCGCCGTTCGGCAGACCCTGCTGGCTGCGCGCGATGTCGTAGTCCCCGCGCCGCATCCGCGCCGTCAGCATCGGCGCCTCGAGCGCCTCGATGCGCACATCGAGGCCGATGTCTGCGAGCCAGTATGCAATCAGCTCCGCCTCGCCCTTGGCGATCGGGTCCGCGCCGTTCACACAGTAGACGATCTCCTGCCGCGCATCGCCGAGTACCTCATGCGCGAGCCGCTTTGCCTCCGCCACGTCCCGTGCGGCGGGGAACTCCTTGTAGAACGGACTGGAGATGCTCAGCAGATTCGTCGTCGGCACTGCATAGCCGAGATAGAGCGCATCCGCGAGCAGGCGGCGGTCGAGCAGGAGACTCACAGCGCGCCGCATGCGGACATCGTTGAACGGCGGCCGCGTCCCGTTCAACGCCAGATAGCGCACCATGATCGAACGGCTGACCGAGACGGCGAACCGCTCGTCCTGCGCGAGCTCATCGGCCAGCACCGGCGGCATCGCGCTGACGTCCAGCACGCCCATGATCTCCTCCGCCTTGAGCGCGGCAAAGCGGACATCGGGGCTCGGGATGGTGCGGATCAGGATGCGGCGCGCACGCGCCTTTTCCCCGTAGTAATCCTCGTTGCGCTCAAGAACGACATAGCGGTCCTGCACATTCTCCGCGATGCGGAACGGCCCCGTCCCGCGTGCGGTCCCCGTGAACGAGCCGTCGTCCGCAAGGCACGAGGGGGCATAGATCGGGCTGCCGAAATTCATCATATTGTAGAGCTGATTGACGTTCGGCTTGGCAAAGGTCATCCGCACCGTCAGCTCGTCGAGAGGCTCCACGCGGACGAGATTCGGATAGTAGTTCTTGCGGCTGCGGGAGTAGAAAATGCTCAAAGGCGCCCCCTTGCCCATCCACGCGATATTGTCCGCAACCGCCTGCGCCGTGAAGGGCGTCCCGTCATGAAAACGCACCCCCTGCCGCAGATGGAATACCCACACGCGTCCGTCGTCCAGCATCTCCCAGGACACGGCGAGGCACGGCGCAGGCGCGCCCGTCTCCTCATCCGCCGTGATGAGCGGTTCCCAGACGCCGAGGATCCGGCTGCAGTAGTAGCTGTCATGCACGCCCGGAGCGAGCGGGCGATACGCCGCGAGGACGATCGTATCGTCCGCCGCGGCGCTTGTCCCCTCCGTCCGTTCCTCAATGCTCTGCCCGCAGCCCGCAAGCGCAAGCAAAAATATGAGCAGGACGAGCGCGCGCAGATATCGCATAGAGAGCTCCTTTCTCTGCATTTAGGAACAGCAAAAGCGGCTGCTGCACAAAGAGTTTCTTCATCCAGCAGCCGCTCTTTTCGCCCCTTCCGCCATGCTCCGCATGCCCCCGGCAGGCAGGCCGAGGGGATGAAGGATTCATCGCCGTCGTGCGCGGCATTGGGAGATAGAGGCTCTCCTCCGAGCGCGGCAAAATACACCGCACATTCCCATGCGTCATTACAAAAACCCCGTCCGAGATGAGACGGGGCTTTTCCACACAAAAACCTGCCTTCATGCCCGTTCGGGCACCGAATCTGCTGATGAAGTCCATTTGACTTTAATTGCTATTGCAGTATAATGAAATGGAAATATATTTGTCAACCAATTTTACACCGCATCTGCGCATCCCGATCCATCTCGCATCCATAAAATAATTGCCGCATCTTCGGCAGAATAATTTCCGTATCGATCGGAAGCACGCGCAATTTTCACGTAAATTACTCTTGTTTATCGCTTTTATAAAAAAATTTCATTGCAATTTTTCTCCAAAACTAGCAGGAAAACCAGAAAAGAGAGAGAATTAAGAATTCTGTCGAAAGAAAGTTTCCGAAATATACAACGGGAACTAGAAGAACTGATATGATAGGAGATGTATTCTATGGATGCAGCAACGCTGACACTGGGAGTGCTCGCCGTGGCGGCAATCTTCTTCGCCACCGAGATCATCCCGCTCGCAGTCACGGCAATGGGTGCGGCAGTCGCACTCGGCCTCCTGGGTGTTCTGACGCCGAAGGAAGTCTTTGCCGGGCTGTCGAACTCCACCGTCGTGCTCTTCGCGGGCATGTTCGTCATCGGAGCGGCGATGTTCCAAACGGGACTCGCCCAATGGATCGGGATTGCCGTGGTGAAGAAGTCCGGCACGAACGAGCGCGCGCTGATGACGGCCCTGATGTTGATCACGATCATCCTGTCGTCGGTGTCCTCGAACACGGCGACGGTCGCCTGTCTCATGCCGGTCGTTATTCAGATCTGCGCGGCCGCAAAGGTTCCCGTGTCGCCGCAGCTGATGGCACTCGCTGTCGCGGCAAATGTCGGCGGTACGATCACGATGATCGGTACCCCGCCGAACATCCTCATGAGCGCAACGCTCGGCGCAAGCGGGCTCACCCCGTTCGGATTCTTTGAGTTCGCATGGATCGGTGTCCCGCTCTCCATCCTCGGTCTCGTCTACATGCTCACAGTCGGCTACAAGCTCTGCCCGCGCCACATGGTGAAGGTAGAGGGAGAATCCGCGAGCGAGGACGGTCCGAAGGACAAGAAGAAGATGATGGTCTGCCTTGCAATCCTGCTCGCGGTCATCGTCGCGATGGTCTTTGAGAAGGATATCCACGTCCCGATGCAGATGTCTGCCATCATCGGCGCACTCGCCTGCGTGCTGACGGGCTGCCTCTCCGAGAAGCAGGCATATCAGGGCATTGACTGGACGACGATCTTCCTCTTTGCCGGTATGCTCCCGCTCGCCAGCGCCATGGATCACAGCGGCGCGGGCAAGCTCATCGCGGACTTCGTCGTCGGCCTCATGGGCGAGGCTCCCTCGCCGCTCGTCATCGTCGCGGCGATGTTCATTCTCTCATGCGGTCTGACGCAGTTCATGTCGAACACGGCGGCAGCGGCGCTGCTCGCTCCGATCGGCATCTCGATCGCAGAGTCCATCGGCGCTTCGCCGTATCCGGTCATCATGGCGATCGGCATTGCCGCATCCTGCGCGTTCACGACGCCGGTTGCGACCCCGCCGAACACGCTCGTGCTCGGGCCCGGTCAGTTCCGCTTCATGGACTATGTCAAGGTCGGCGTGCCTCTTGCGATTCTCTCGCTGATCCTCTGCATGGTCGTTATCCCGATCGTATGGCCGTTCTAAGGAACTGTCAGACATAAGCGGCAACAGCTGAGCGGTTCTCCTCTCAGAATGCTCGACCGTGAACAATGCGAACTGGAAACAGAGTACGTTGGTTCACCGTGAACAGGTGCGCCCCATCCCGGGGCGCACCTGTTTTTTATTGGCCGTGCGGAGGTGCCGCACGGCCCGGACAGATGAGGAGGATGCTCTATGAAAAAAGAAACACTGCTCAACCATCTGAAGGCGTTTGACCCGGCTGTCTTTGGCCTCCTGCAGGATGAGGTGCAGCGGCAGCGCAATATGCTCTCGCTGGTCCCGACAGTCAACGCCATGTCTCCGCTGGCAGCCTATCTCGTCGGGAGCCCGCTCGCAGGCAGCAGCATCGAGAGCTGCAGCGCGCGGCACGGAAATGCAGCCGAGGAGCTCGCGCGCACGCGTGCCGCAGAGCTTTTTAACAGCGAGCACGCCATTGTCCGGCTCGGGAACATTGCCGCTGCTTCGCGCGTAGTTTTCCTCGGTCTGCTGCAGCCCGGCGATACCGTGCTCTCGTTCAACCTGCGCAAACAGGAACACTGTGCGGGGCTGAACTATCGCTTTGAGAACTACGGCATCGACCCCGCGGCGCAGCGGGTCGACTGGGATGCCGTCCTGGCGACGGCAAAGGAGCTGAAGCCGCGGCTCATCATCTTCTCCCCGGTCAGCTATCCGCGCATCCCGAACTATCAGCGCCTCGCCGCCGTCGCACGCGAGGTCGGCGCCTATCTCTGGGTGGACATCGGTCAATGCGTCGGCCTCATCGCAGCAGGTCTCATCCCCTCCCCCGTGCCGCTCGCCGATGTCGTGAGTTTCCCGACGGGCGATTCGCTGCGCGGCCCCGAGGGTGCGGTCCTCCTCTGCAAAAAGGAACTGGCGGACCAACTGGATACGGCCGTCGTCAACAGCGGGCATACCGCGCTCTACGCGAACCGTCTTGCTGCGCTGGCCTTTGCCCTGCACGCGGCGGCACAGCCGAAATTCCGTGCCTACGGCGAGCAGGTGCTGCGGAATGCCAAGGCGCTCGCAGCCTCGCTTGAGAGCCGCGGCGCAACGCTCCTGTGCGGCGGAACCGAGACCCATCTCGTGCTGGCAGCGCCCGCGCCCAACGTAGATACCACAGACGCGGTGCACGCACTCGCGCGGATGGGCGTGCAGACAAAGCGCGACCGCATTTCAACGATGCGCTCGGAGATGGTTCTCTCGGCCCTGCGCCTTTCCGCGCTGAATCCGACGACCCGCGGTCTCAAGGAGGAGGACATGACCCTCGTCGGTCAAATGCTGGCGCGCGTTCTCTCCGGCGGCATCAGCGCGCACGAGGAGGAGGAGATCCGCACGGCCATCGCCAAGCTCATCATCGACAAACCCATCTTCTCCGAGGAGTGGATCAACACGGAGGCCATGGCAAGCATCTTCTACCCCGAGGCCGATACGAACGAGGTGCATGAACATGCGGCGAGCGAACGCATGAACATCATCAAGAATCTCTTCCACAAGGAATAACCTCTCGCCCAATCCCTCCGGCGGAGCGTCTGCGCCCCGCCGGAGTTTTTTACTGCGCAAAAATATTCTCTCGGCAAAAATCCTCAGAAACATCAAAATCGGGTGACCAACGCGCTCCGTTGTGCTATAATAAACGCATACAGTCTGTCATGCGGAGCTGCCGCATTGTTCCTATGATCTTTTGCGAAAACGTAAGAGGAGAACCGCCCATGAAAAGAGAAGAAGTTGCAAATCATCTGAAGGCATTTGATCCCGAGATCTATACGCTGCTCGAGGATGAGCGCCAGCGCCAGCGCTACACGCTCTCACTCCTGCCGAACATGAACGCCATGTCGCCGTTTGCGAAGTACCTCGAGGGGAGCATCCTGACGAACAGCGTCTATGAACGCAGCAACAAGGCAACCAGCCTCGGCCTGCGTCTCGCCTCCATTGTCTGCGCACGCGCAAAAGAACTCTTTCACAGCGACCATGCCATCGTCCGTCTCGGGAGCATTGCCTCCGCCTCGCGCGTCGTATTCCAAGCGCTCCTCAACCCCGGCGATACGGTCCTGTCGTTCAACCTGCGCAAGCAGGACCATGCCGTAGGGCTCTCCTATACCTTCGAAAACTGCGGCATCGACCCGGCAACACAGCAGGTCGACTGGGGCGCGGTGCGCGAGCAGGCCGAGCGCGTCAAGCCGAAGCTCATCATCTACTCTCCTGTCAGCTACCCGCGGACGATCGACTACCGTATCCTCTACGATATCGCCAAGGGCATCGACGCCTACCTCTGGGTCGACATCAGCCAGTCCGTCAGCCTCGTCGCCGCGGGGGTCATCCCCTCGCCCGTGATGCTCGCGGATGTCGTGACATTCTCCACGAACGGATCGCTCCGCGGGCCCGATGGTGCCGTCGTCCTCTGCAAAGAAGAGATTGCCGACTGCCTGGATGCAGCGGTCATCAATACAGGGCATGAGGCACTCCACATGAATCACCTCGCCGCGCTCGGCGTTGTCCTGCGCGAGGCGGGCACAGACGGATTCCGCAGCTATGCGGAGCAGGTGGTAAAGAATGCCGAGGTGCTCGCACGCTCCCTTGCCGATCACGGTGCCTCTGTTCTCTGCGGCGGGACGGACACACATCTCGTCCTCGCCTCTGCCGCGGCCGGCATCGATCTCGCGGAGGCATCCAAGGCCATCGCTCAGATCGACATACGCGCGATGCGCGAGAACATCCCCACGATGAGCTCCGGCCTTTTCCTCCAGGCACTGCGGCTCTCCACCACCAACCCGACCACACGCGGCATGCATGAGGAGGACATGGCATATATCGGCACTCTCCTGGCAAAACCGCTCACCGCCGTCCTCTCGCCCGAGGAAATCGAGGCAACGCGGCAGGAGATCGTCGCCCTTGTCAAGGACGCTCCCGTCTTCTCCGAAGAGTGGATGGGCGACACCGAGGGCTGAGCCTCCATACAACACACGGCGCCCCTCCGATCGAATATCGGAGGGGCTTCTGTATGATTGCATGTGTTTTTACTTGATGATATACTAGAAACAAACAGGAGGTGAGTTCTATGGACACCTTGGTACAATTTCACATAGATGAATCGGAACGCGCAGAAGCCGCGGATATCTGCACGGCGCTCGGCATCGATCTGCCAAGCTATCTGCGGATGTGCACGTCCCGCCTCGTACGGGAGCGCGGTATCCCATTTCGGATGCATCTGAATGATGTCGGCTCTGTAAAGGAACCAAAAACACTGGACACCTTGACTGCTGCGGAGCTGAATGCAAAGCTAGAGCACAGCTGCAACCAAAGCCTTGCTGATGAAGGCAGGCCCCTTGATGATGTGTTTGATGAGCTCAGACGAGGCCTCGGTTCGAATGGATTTGTATGAAATCATCATAACGCCCGATGCTGCGGATGATCTCAGCGGGCTGCGCAGCTATATTGCCGATGCTCTGCTTGCCCCTGATACCGCGCGAGCTTATCTTGATATGCTCTATATGGAGATGAAAAACCTCTCTACACTGCCGAAACGCAGCAAATGCATCGACGATGAGCCTTGGCACTCGCGCGGAATCCGGAAAATCATTGTGAAGAACTTCGTCATATACTACCGCGTCGAAGAGTTTACTATGCGGGTCTACATCCTGAATGTCATCTATGCCCGACGCGACCAGCTGCGCATGCTTGCACAGATAAAAATTGACTGATATACGAAAACGCCCGCCCACGAAGGTTCATAGCTTCATGAGCGGGCGTTTTTGATGCGTTTCATAGCATACGCCGTCTTTCCTTTGTCATTATGCCATCTTTACAAATCAGGCCGTTCATCTCTGCTCCGCCCCGATGATCTCTTTCCAGATATACCCCTCGCGCACGCCGGAGTCGCTGTACCGGATGTCGGCGGCGGCAAAGGTCTCGGCGAGAACGCTCGCGATGATCATGCCGGGCACGATGTTGTGGAGGCGGTCGGGCGCGGCGCGCAGGAGCACGGCGGTATCTGCCTCCGTGAGCGGTCTGCCGCTGCCGAACATGGCGATCATCTGCGGCAGTGCATCTGCGGGCAGGAGACGCGGCGTCTCCTCCGGATGGAGCAGCGCATGCATACGGCTCGCACTGCTGAGGACGCCGCCCATGCCGACCATGTGGCGCGCGCGCAGATCCCGCACAGCGGGCGCCTCATTGAGCACGCTCCGCACCGCCGCGGCGATCGTCCGGCATTCCTCACGGGTCGGCAGGAGGCCTGCCACGTGTGCCTTGCTCATGGCGAGCGAGCCGAGCGGCAGGCTCCACCTGCCCTGCATCGCACGCCCCGCAAAAGAGACAATCTCGGTACTGCCGCCGCCAATGTCGATCATGATGCCGTCTGCATGCGCGATGTTCTGGGTCGCACCGATGAAGTCGTACATCGCCTCCTCATCGCCGGAGATGATGCGGACCTGCACCCCTGTGCGCCGCGCGATCTCCCCGACGGCCGCACGGCTGTTCACGGCGCTGCGCAGCGCCGCCGTCGCAAAGGCATGGACGTGCGGGATGCGGAACGTATTGATGAAGTCCATGAATCCATGCAGAATCTTCACCGTCTTTTCGAGCCCCGCGCGCACGAGACGGCCATTCTCGAGATAGCCCGCGAGGCCGACGGTGTACTTGCGCTTCATGAGCAGTGTGAACTGTCGGCCCTCGATCTGGTAGACTGCCATGCGGATGGTATTCGAGCCGATGTCGATGATCGCGTGCAGCATGGCACTACCGCTTCAGCCCGCTGCCGGGCACGGGGATGACGACGCGGTAATTGTCGGGCATGCCGTCCGCAAAGAAGGCACGCGCCCCGGCAAGCCCTGCCGCGGCGGTGAGCTCCGCATAGATGCCGCGGTGGTTGAGCGTCTTTGCCCCCTTTAGGATCTCGCTGTCCTCGACGGCAACGGCATCGCCGCCGCTGCGGCGCAGCGCTGTCAAAATATCGTCCATCCGCGGCGGCGCGCCCACGCGGATGGTCTCGGCGATTGTACTTTTGCGCGGGGTCTCGGGCAGACCGTGGAAGGCCTCGACGACGGGCGCACATTTCGTGCTCTGCACGCCGACGAGATGCGGCAGCCGCCCGATCTCGACAAAGCCCTGATAGAGCCCGAGCAGCAGCGATCCGTTGCCAATGGGGACGAAGATGTAGTCGGGCACCGCATCGCCGAGCTGGCGATAGATCTCGTGCGCCATACTCTTGATGCCGTCGGCAAAGAGCGGGTTGTAGATATGCGAGGCGTAGTAGTCGCTGCCGAGTTCCGCGCGCGCCGTGCTGCCGGCGTTCATACGCCCGTTCGGCACGCGAATGACCGCAGCGCCGTACGCCGCGATCTGCTTGGCGCGCTCGGCGGAGATATCGTCGGGCACATAGACCCTGCACGCGATTCCCGCCGCCGCCGCATAGGCCGCAACCGCCGCGCCCGCGTTGCCCGCAGAGTCAACGGCGACGTGATCGATGCCGAGATGTGCGAGTTCGCCGATGAGGCGCTTCGCCCCGCGGTCCTTGAACGAGCCCGTCGGCTGACGGTCCTCCATTTTGAAAAAGAATTGATGCCCGTCCACCTTGAGCGGCAGGAGCGGCGTCTCCGTCTCGCCGAGGGTCACCGCCTCATGGCGGTCCTCCGCGTCCATCGCAGTCTGATACAGGCGAAAAAGCCCGCCGCATTCACACGCATAGGCGTGCGTCGCGACGGGGTATTCCTTTTTGCATCGCTCACAGTAGAAATGCATGACCGATCCTCCTTCGAAGCATATGAAGTTGGCCGATAAGGAGCTCTCTATTTGGTCTGCGCATCGGATTCCGCAGGCACGCCCGCCGCGTACACGGGCGGCTCGACATCCTCGGTGAGCGCGTGTGTGCCGAGCATCGTCGTCAGCGTCTCGCGCGTAAAGCCGTACGAGGGACTGGAGAAATCCTGCCGCGGATCATAGCGGTTCGACGGCGCTCCGAGGAGGCCACAGACCGTATCGTACATCATATCGTTCGTGAAATACGCCTCCCGGCGCGCGGCGAGCGTCTCCGTCCGGCGCGGGAACGCGGCGCGGTACTCCGGCGAGAGATAGATGAAGAACGGGATGCGCACCATGTCGAAGCGGAACACATCGGGGTTGTGCGAGATCTTCAGATTCTCGCCGTGATCGGAGAAATAGACCATCGCGCGGAGGTTCAGATTTTTCTCCGCATAATGAAAGATCTCCGCGAGAATGTGATCCGTGTAGAGAATGCTGTTCGCGTACGACGGCGCGCTCGTCATCACCGAGTCGCCGTCGGCCGAGGCGAACTTCGCCCATTCGTCCGGATAGCGGTTGTTGTAGTAGATATGGCTGCCCATCAGATGCAGCACGATGAAGTTGTTGGCATGCGGGTCGATCCGTGTGAGGTACGGGAGCAGGCTCTCATCAAACTTCGTCGTAAAGGTATAGGAATCGTCCGTCCACTCCGCCGTGTCCGCCGTCTTTGCGACCATCGTAATCGCGCTGTCGAACTGCCCGTAGCGCCCCTGGTTGCTGAACCAGTACGTATGATAACCGATCTTCTTCGCCACGTCGATCAGCGACGCCGACTCGAAGAACTCCTTGTCGTTGTACTGGCTCTTCTCCGTCAGCGCACGCTCGAGGACGGGGACCGTCTGCGTCCATGCGGAGTAGGTGTTCTGATAGATGAGGAAGCCGTCGCGCTCCGCCATGCTCTCGAGCCACGGCGTATTCTCATACGGGAAGCCCGGCGTATAGTAGTGCATGTAGTCGCGCGAAGCAGACTCGCCGATGACGAAGATCACGGTGCCCGGCGCGCGTGCAGCGAGCGTATTCTCCATGTCGATGATGAGTGATGCATATCTCTCGCCCTGATTCAGACTGTACGACTGCGTTTCTTCAACATACGTTGTCACGTCTTTGTAAATCGCCGCGATCGAGCACTCCGGAATGAGCGCAATGTGCACGGCCGCCGCGATGAGCATGACGACAAGAAGCGCGCCCATGCGCGAGCCCTCGGCGCTCGGATAGATGCGCCGGCTGAGCACGAGATAGCTGCGGTACGAGAGATAAACGAGCACGAGAAGGCCGAGCACAATGGCCGCTGCGGGCCCGATGCCCACAGTCGACTCGATGTAGTCCCCCGCCTCGTGCCAGTTCGTCAGATAGAGCGCCATCAGCGAGGCCGGACTCAGGGCATGCCAGACCGTCATATAGTAGGCGATCTGCGTCAGCGGAATAAGGGCCATGAGGAAGCCGAGCACGGCGAGCAGCGCCGCTGTCAGCCGCCGGTGTCCGAGATGAAAGAGGACGCCGCCGAGCGCGGCGAGCACGAGCATATTGGCCGTCCCGATGAGGAAGTCATAGTAGATCAGAGAACTGTACCACGGCTGCTGATACGTCCAAGCATAGAGGAGCGGGAACGTCACGCACCAGAGCACGCCGGGAACCATCGCCCCGATCATGCCGCGCGAGAAGAGAGAAACGCCCGTGCCGTACTGCACGAGCATGAGGACCGCAAGGAACGGGACAAACGCGGGGAGAAAATACTCCGCGCCCATGTCCTGCCCCATATTGATATAACACGCAACGAGTGTCAGGAAATACACGCCCGCCGCCGCCGCATGGCGAATCCATTCATTCGCCCGCTCCGTAGAGAGATTCATAACTGCTTTGCACTACTCCATGATAAAAATTTCGAGATCCTGCCGTCCGAACATCAATGCTTCTGCATGCGAATCAAACGCAACGTCGATACGATAGCCTTTGATTGCATAGCCGACATCCTCTGCCACGGCCTCGCCGTACCCGGGAATAAAGACCCGCGTGCCGAGCGGGATGACTGAGGGATCAACGGCAATCACACCATGACGCACGAGCGTCCCCGTTGCCGTGCGGTTGCTGTTGCCCGGGTCGTATGCGCTGTACGCCGTCGCCGACACGTAAATCGACCGTCCGCTTCCGCGGCTCACCTGCGACCCGCGGTCATCCGTAATGCCGAGCGCGACAGGATCGTACTCTGCGCCGCCCGAGAGCACCCGATAGGTCGCCTCGCCGCAGATGCCGTCCACAACGAGCATGTGATCCTGCTGGCATCGTTCAATCGCCGCACGCGTCAGAGGCCCCGCAATGCCGTCCGCCCCGCCGTCCAGATAACCGGCCTGGATGAGGAGCTCCTGCACATGACGCACCGCGCCGCCGCGCATCCCCTCCTTCACAAGGATCTGTGCCGCCTCCGCGGGCACATGGACAGCGAGAGGAGCAACCGCCGCGAGCGCAATCCCCGCCGTGAGACAGCGGCGGAAATGCTGCCGCTTCCTCAGTTTACGTGCCGCCCAGAGAATACCGCGTGCCGCTAAAAGGATTTTCCACATCTGCATTATGATCGCGCTCCCTTCGTTTCGTCGCTGCGTTATGGGAATATTTTACTATAAAGCGAAATTCGCGTCAAACTGCCGCCAGCTCGATCGCGGGCGCGCGGGCGATCAGCCCGTCCTCCGCCGCATACCGGTAAAAGAGGCGCAGACCCGCGAGCGTCTCCGCGTCCAGATGCCACACAACCGCGCTGCCGAGATACGCCGTCAGCTGCGCGCGCGTAAAGTGCCCGTCCGCGAGCACCGCAGCGATCGCCGCATCCTTTGCCTCGTCCCAGCGGCGGAACGCCTCGGCAATCCGCCCATGCACCATGGCGAGCTCCGCCGGATGCACCGCCGCGAATGAACGCGCCGCCGCCCAGATCCCGAACACCATGCGTGCGCCCGTCAGACGCTTCCACTCGTACGCGAGATCGTAGATACGGATGCCGTCCGGCGGATGATGATACAGTTCCAGAGCATCGTCTCCGATGAAGAGCGACGCCGCCGCCCCATCCGGCACCGGCTCCTCCGGCGTGAGCGCACGCGTCTCGTAGGCGGGTTCCGCCCCATAGCTGCGGCGCAGGATGATCTTCAGCAGCGCATGGGACGATGCCGACTGATCCGAGAGCAGGACGCGCTGCGTGCCGATCTCCTCGGCAGGCACGCGCGAGACGAGCAGCACGCTCCGCACATCGCCGTCCGAGGCGATGCACACATCGGGCAGGATGAGCAGGTCATCCGCATGCCGCGCGTACGTGATCGACGACACGCCCGACACATCGAGCCCCTTTGCCTCCAGACGCCCGTTCAGCTGCGCCGGCGAGGCACGCAGGATATCCAGCCCCTCCGCCGCCCCATGCGCGAGCGCATACGTCAGCGGCAGCACATTCAAGAACGCGATATGCCCTAACCGCGGCACCATGCAAAGGCCCCCTTTCTTTCTCATGCATTCATTATACTCTTTCGCAGACAAAAAAGCACCGTATTTTCACAATCACGCAGCGGATTCCCCGTGCAAAAAAATGCGGCCCGCAGCTGGCGGAATGTGATATACTGCGCTTAGCATATCAAATATTTGGACACGATCAGGAGGTCCCCGCATGAGCCAGAACACAACAAACTACACCGTCATCACCGGCGCGAGCGCAGGCATCGGCGCCGCCGCAGCGCGGGCGTTCGCCGCACGCGGGCACAATCTCGTCCTCATCGCGCGCCGCACCGCGCGGCTGAATGCGCTGAGGGAGGAACTCCTCGCGGCGCATCCGACACTCGACATCATCATCAAAACGGCCGACCTGTCGGACCCCGACAGCGTCATGCAGGTCTATCACGAGGTGAAGGGCCTGCCCCTCCGGACATGGATCAACAATGCGGGCTTCGGCAGCTACGGCGCGATCGGCGCGCAGGACCTCGGCAGGATCCGGCAGATGATTCACCTGAACATCGAGGCACTGACCATGTTCTCCTCGCTCTTCGTCCGCGACTTCGCCGGCACGGACGGCACGCAGCTGATCAACATCTCCTCCGTCGGCGGCTACCTGATCGTCCCGTCCGTCGTCACCTACTGCGCGACAAAATTCTATGTCAGCGCCTTTACCGAAGGGCTCGCACAGGAACTCACCGCACACGGGGCAAAGCTGCGGGCAAAGCTCCTCGCCCCCGCCGCAACGCAGACCGAGTTCGGCGCCGTCGCCAACGATAACCCCGCCTACGACTACGACAAGGCATTCGGCACCTACCACACGAGTGCCCAGATGGCAGAATTCCTGCTCGCCCTCTACGACAGCGACGCCGTTCTCGGCATCGTCGACCGCGAGACGCTCGCGTTCCGCCTCACCGCCCCGCAGCTGCCGTACGCAGGCGGCTCTGCGCGCAATCAGAAAATCTCCGATTGAGGCATGTCTGCCCCCACCCTCTCATAATGCGCCGTCAGCGCGCGCAGCCGCACGCGGATCACGTCCCGCAACGCCTGCGGCCGAATCTCCAGCACCGCATCCCCGCAGCGGATAAAATAGTCCGCAATGAACGTCTCCTCGCCTGGGTTGTAAAACCCGCAAATACAGCACTGCCCGTCCCGCTCTGTAAGGTGCATGGACGGGTAGTGTTCTTTATGAAATAGATCCCGTCCGCGCTCCGTGACCCGCACGGCAAAAGAGACCGCATCCGCAGAGCGATAGAGGTTCTCGGCAGAACGTACAAGGCCCGACAGCGCTCTGCCCTCCTCCGCAGACGGGCGCACCGAGACAATCCGATCGCAGCGGAAGACCTGCACCCGCCCCGTCTCAAAATTGTACGCCGTCCCGTACCACTGCCCGTAGGCCGCGCTGATTTGGAAGAACTGCAGCGTATAGGTGCGCAGCGTTCCCTTTCGATATGCAATCGTGCAGGGCTGCTCCTCCATGGCAAACTGCAGGAGGTCCTTGAGGCAGGCGCTCTCGTTCGGATGCTGCACCGCATCAAGGTGCAGGATCTCCGCGATACGGTGCAGGCGCTCGATGTGCACGCGCGCGAGACAGCCCTCGAACTTCTCCCGCAGACGTGCAATATCCAGATGGAACGGCGTTGTCTGATAGGCATCCAGTGTGCGCATCGCAACGTAGAGTGCATACATCTCGTCTGCCGTGAAAACAACCGGCGCAAGCAGCCGGTTCGGCAGGATGCCGTATGAGCCGCCGCGCCCGGGACGCGAAAAGATCGGCATGCCCAGCTCCTCAAGCGCGCGGATATCGCGCAGGGCAGAGCTGCGGGAAATGCCGTATTTCTCCATCAGATCGCGCAGGTTAAAGTGGTCTTTCCCCGCGAGATAACGCATCATGTCATTCAGCCGCTCAGATTTATGCATTATCATCATCTCCATAAAAGGTACCGTAAATTGACACCTTTTTATACTATACTCCAAGTATTCCGTAAAGAAAAGGAGAATGACAATGAACATGACGGATGAATTACTTCGCTTGATGCGCACGCAGAGAGAGATTGCTCTCGCAACCTCCGCGGACAATACGCCCCATGTGCGCATCGTGAACTTTATCTATGTGCCGGAGGAGCGGCGCGTCTATTTTGCGACCTTTGCCGACAATGCAAAGGTGAGCGAGATGGCGGCAAACAGCACCGTCTCATTTACGACCATCCCGCATGACGGCGGAACGGCGCACGTCCGCGCGGTCGGCACAGCGGCCCAGAGCACGCGCAGCATCTTCGACCTCGCCGATGCCTTTGCGGCGAAGATTCCGGGCTACGGAGAGACCATTGACGCCGCCGGCGACGCGCTCATCGTGTATGAGATCGTATTCCGTACGGCAGCCGTCACCGGGGACATGGAGCACAGCGGGACAGTTTGCCTCTAGACTTTGCCAAACACGGAGGCCTATCCTTGCTTTTTTATGCCTCTTTCTTGTCCTGGCTGTTCATACATTGTATAATAGAATCAACAACCGGATCGAAGGAGGCAGCGTCTATGCCAACGATTTCCATGTTCTTCGGGATCATCATTCGCATGTATAACAACGGCGAACACAATCCGCCGCATTTCCACGCCTCGTATCAGGGCTGCCATGCGGTGTTTGATATGAACGGCGACATCACAGATGGGGATATGCCGCGAAAACAGCAAAAGCTGATCGCCGCATGGGCAGAGCTGCACCATGACGAGCTGCTCGCAAACTGGGAGCTCGCCATAAACGAGCAGCCGCTCTATAAGATCGCCCCACTGCGCTGAGGAAAGGAGGCCTCTGTTATGAAACGTCCTGTCTGGCTCGTCGAGGATGTCAAGCCACAGCGTGACTATACCCTGCTGATTACCTTTGCAGACGGCAGTCGGCGTCTCTACGACGCGCGCCCTCTGCTCGAAAAGGAACTCTATGCCATGCTCAAAAATCCTGCTTTTTTCCTGCGTGCGCGTGCGGAATACGGTACCGTCGTCTGGAGCGACGATGTGGACATCGCCCCCGAGCATCTGTATGAATGCAGCCGCCGTGTCGAAAAATCGGCGTAGGAACCGCACTGCCCGCAGATCCCCCCCCCGCCGCTATAATAAACACAGAACAACCGATGCGAGAGAAAAGGAGCGCTCACGATGAACGAAATCGCACTGAAATACGGCTGCAACCCGAACCAGACGCCCGCGCGCGTCTATGCGGACGGCGGCCTCCCCTTCACCGTCCTCAACGGACGCCCCGGCTATATCAACCTGCTCGATGCGCTGAACAGCTGGCAGCTCGTCCGCGAGCTGCGGGAGATGTCTGGGCTGCCCGCCGCGGCCTCCTTCAAACACGTCAGCCCCGCAGGCGCCGCACTCGGCCTGCCGCTCTCCGAGACGCTTGCCCGCGCCTGCGCGGCGGAGGGGCGCGGCCTCTCGCCCGTCGCCTGCGCCTATGTCCGCGCACGCGGTGCCGACCGCATGAGCTCCTACGGCGACTTTGCCGCCGTCTCCGACATCTGTGACGAGAGCCTTGCAGAGTTCCTGCGCGGCGAGGTCTCCGACGGCATCATCGCGCCGGGCTATACGGAAAAGGCTCTTGAGATTCTAAAGAGCAAGCGCAAGGGCAGCTACCTCATCCTCCAGATGGACGAGAGCTACACGCCACCCGCCCTCGAGCGCAAGGACGTGTACGGCGTCACCTTCGAGCAGCAGCGCAACAACGTGCAGATCACGGAGGACTGCCTCGCCGAGCGCCCGACGGCGAACAAAGACATCCCCGCCGAGGCCCGCCGCGACCTCCTGCTCGCCCTCATCACGCTGAAATACACCCAATCCAACTCTGTCTGCTACGCCGTCGACGGACAGGCGATCGGCGTCGGCGCGGGACAGCAGTCGCGCGTCCACTGCACACGTCTCGCGGGGAATAAGGCGGACATCTGGCACCTGCGCCAGAGCCCGCAGGTGCGCGCACTCCCGTTCCGTGACGACACCCGGCGCCCCGACCGCGACAACGCCATCGACGTCTACACCGCGGGCGATGAGGACGACTACGCCCTGCTCGCCGCGGACTGGCAGCGCCTCTTCACAGAGAAGCCCGCACCCTTTACGCGCGCGGAAAAACGTGCCTATCTGAGCACAGTCAAAGGGGTCGCCCTCGGCTCAGACGCCTTCTTCCCGTTCGGCGACAACGTCGAGCGCGCGCATCAGAGCGGCGTCTCCTACATCGCACAGAGCGGCGGTTCCATCCGCGACGACAACGTCATCGAGACCTGCGACAAATACGGCATCGCAATGGCGATGACCCACATCCGCCTGTTCCATCACTGAGACCGCCGCGCACCGCCCGCAGCGCAGCCCCGCAAGTACACCATGCGGGGCTTTTTTGTGTGCACAGATACGGCAAGTGCATAGTGCTGAATCTTCCCCTGTTTTATTCTCATATATTGCTCTTTCATTAAAGTTTTCTATTTGCTTTCTTTATCTGAATTATGTTATCGTTTCGTTATCTTTGAGATAATGAGTCTCATTTTTGCACTTTACAGGAGGTACACTGAATGACCCGACAACTCAGCCGCCGCCTCACGCTCCTCAGCATAGCACTCGGCACCGTATCCCTCAGCGCACACGCCTACGCGGCGGAGACGATGCAGGCCGATCCGGGCGGCACAACGATGGATATTCCCGCCGCGGCGAGCCCTGCCGCCGCAGAGGATGCGCCCTACGAATTTATGCTCGGCGAGGTCATCGTCACCGGCTACCGCACGCGCACGCCGCTCACGCTCGCAACCGATCCGCGCAGACCGCGCCAGCCCATCCCTGCGGCCGACGGCGCGGGCTACCTGAAGACGATCCCCGGTTTCTCCGTCGTGCGCAAGGGCGGCCTCGGCGGCGACCCGATGATGCGCGGCATGGGCGGGTCACGCATGGTGATGGACATGAACGGCGGCGGGATGGCGGGCGGCTGCCCGAACCGCATGGACCCCACAGCCACCTATGCCTTCCCCGAGACGTTCAGCCGCATCATCGTGAACAAGGGACCGCAGAGCGTCCGCTACGGTGCAAGCATTGCGGGCAATGTCGTCTTTGAGCGCACAACAGAGCGTTTTGAAGCCCCCGGCGTGCGCGGAAACATCTCCGTGCTCGGCGCGAGCAGTCACCGGTTCGATGATCTCATCGACATCACGGCGGGCGGCAAAGAGGGCTACCTGCGCCTCATCCAGACGCGCAATTATGCGCAGGACTACAAGGACGGCGGCGGGCACCGCATCCACTCGGGCTACGGCCGCCACAGCCTGACGGGCATCGTCGGTCTGACGCCCGATCCCAATACCCTCTTCGAGGTCTCCTACGACCGCAGCCGCGGCTGGGCAAAATACGCACACGGCATGATGGACGGCCCGCAGTTCGACCGCGACAGCTACGGTGTGAAATTCGAGCACGCACACCTCTCGCCTGTGGTCGAGAAGCTCACGGTTCAGCTCAACCACAACACGATTGACCACATCATGGACAACTACACCCTGCGCCCCGCAGGAGGGATGGCGATGGGCACAGATGTGAAACGCGTGCAGTACGGTGCGCGCGCCGCCCTTGATCTGCGTTTCTCGCCAAAGAGCACCGGTGCCGTCGGCATCGAGATGCGGCATGACGCGCATTTCTTCGCTGAGGCACATCGGATGCTCAAGGGATCGTTCAGCAACGACATGGACATCAAGAATTTCGGCATATTCCTCGAGTACAACCGTGATCTCGCCGCGCGCAGCCGTCTCCTCACGGGTCTGCGCTACGACAAGATTGACACGGACTATCATAACGCGCGCTTCCGGAATCCGATGGGGATGCTCACGCGCGATCTCGTCCCCGGCAGTACGAGCGACCGTGCCGTCAGCGGCTTCGTTCGCTGGGAACGCACGGCAAAGAAGCAGCCGCTCACGTTCTACGTCGGCGTCGGGCATGCGGAGCGTCCCGCGGACTACTGGGAGGCCTATCATACCTGGCTCGCTTACAGCAATCGCCGGCTCGGCATGCACGCCGACCCCGCCGCCCACCGTCCGCGCCGTGAGAAGAACACACAGCTCGACCTCGGATGGGTCTACAAGGGCAAGAAGACGAGCGCAAACCTCTCGCTCTATTACGCGCACATCCACGACTACATCCTGCGCCTGCCGCAGATCGGGATGGGCATGAACGCGCGTACACCCTACGGAAATGTAAATGCGCGCCTCTACGGGTTCGAGACGGAGATCACGCGCAAACTCTCGCCGCGCTGGACGCTTGGCGCCTCGCTCGCCTACACGCGCGGCGAGGACCGCACAAACGGTGCGCCTCTCCCGCAGATCGCACCGCTCGAGGCGAACCTCACGGCGAAATACAGCCACAAAAAAGTCGAGGCAAACGCCGTCTGGCGCCTCGTCAGCCGTCAAAACCGCTATCATAGGGGCTACGGCAGCGTCACGGGCACGGACTACGGTCCCACGGGCGGATTCGGCACGCTTGGACTCAGCATTGCCTACCGTCCCGATGAGAATCTGACGTTCTCCCTCGGCGTCGACAATCTGTTCAACAAGACCTATGCCGAGTTCGTCAATTACAGCGAGGCCGCCATCGTCGGTCTCGGCATCCCCGCCGGCGGTCATATCTCCGAGCCGGGGCGCACCCTCTGGTTTCGGAGCAATTACCGATTCTAAATAACATCATTCCCCACGGAGCTGCCGCCCCCAACGCGACAGCTTCTTTTTTCTTCCCCTTTTCACTCCGCTATGCTATAATAAAACATTATTAGAACGATGCGTGCAAAGACGAGGAGGTGATTGGTCGTGATCGAAGCGGCCAAGACATTCGAGGAGTATCTCAAGAAGGAAAACATCTCGGGCTTTCAGGTCCGCGAGGCAGGCGACGACCGCGATACGGCGATCTTTGAGAGCGAGGTTGAGATCGAGGGGCGCCGTCTGCCCATCGTCGTCCTCATTGACGCAACCGCCTACGCCACCATCCGCATCCGCCTCGCGCAGAATGCCGTCGATGATACGAATGCCATGCTCCTCACCGGCTGGCTCATGCGGCAGAACCAGGACAGCCGCCTCATCAAGTTCTACCTCACCTCCGACACGACCATCCTCGCCGATGTCGTCGTCCCGCACAACCCCGAGGCATTCGATCCCGATGTCATGACGAGCGTCCTGCGCGTTTTCATCCGCGACATCACGAAGCTCATGCCCGATCTTGCCATGCTCCTCCCGGAGGAGTGAGCGCCTCCGCGCGTTTGACAAACCGCGCCGAATCTGCTATTATACTCAAGATTGCGGGCATAGTTCATCGGTAGAATGAAAGCTTCCCAAGCTTTAGAGGTGGGTTCGATTCCCATTGCCCGCTCCATAGAGAATGCAGAGCTGTCAGAAATGACAGCTCTTTTTTAAATCAGGGATGCTCGGAAAGGGGACTGCGATGATAAAGCAAAGGAAATCGCTGCGGATCTGGACCGCCCTCACCCTCCTCTGCGGTGCCCTCCTCTCCGGCTGCTCATCGACGCTGGCGACAGAGGGCAGCGATCCGTATACGGCGGACGATGTGATCGAGATGGTGGAGAAGGAGTTTTCCTCCTGCAATCCACAGCTCGTTTTGGAGGAGATGCAGACCGAGAAGGAAAAGCCGTTCGAGCGGCGGATCTACGTCCTGCGCGACACGGCAAATGACTTCACCTTCTCATGCAGCGCAGTCGTCCGGAGGCCCGAGCTCCCGCGGCCGGGCGCGGAGCGGGACACAGACGCATTCTTCGCCTATGCCGAGGGCTACGCCGCGCATCTGAACGCAGAGATCGGGCAGATGACGGCAGCGTACGGCTTTCGCACCGCGCGTGCCGAGGAGGCGGAGGCACTGATTCAGTCAGGCATCAAACGCAAACACCTCGAGCGGGAGGTGCCGCTGTTTGACGAGGGGGACTTTATCTTCGTCACGGACGGCGCACAGGGCGCGGATATGGCAGCGGTCTGCAGGAACCTCCACGCGCTCTACCGTCCAAACGGGGACGGTGCGGTCCTCTCCGCACTGTACGGGCGCAAGATCACATTCTACTATCTGCCGCCGAACGAAACGGATCTGACGCAGGCGATCTTCGCCGCGTTCTTCACGCTGAAGGGACCGAACGACTGGGCTGCAACGCTCGCCGATAATCCCGGCTCCTCATCGAGCGAAACGAATCCCACCGTGATGGAGAAGAATCTCGCACACTACTTCGGCACCTGCCTCCGCAGTGCGCAGGATCAGGCGGCGCAGAGACGTGCAGCCGCTGCGAAATAAAGAGTCCGCGGGCGTTTTCTCCCAGCGTTCAAAGAGCTCCGCCGTCAGCCGCGGGGCTCTTTTGGCGCTTGTGAGGTCTCGAAAGCGTCGTGTGCGGTACTGCCCCCATCGGCTCGTGAATAATTCCTTTGATTGCCTTTTTTTACATTTCGGTATATGATAGAGGTGCTAAATTATACGAATATCCAGAAGGGAGCAATTTCAATGAAAATGTTCTCTCCGATCCGTATGATCACTGCCGTGTTCTTCCTCATCGGCGCCGCCCTCGGTACGCCGGCCCCGGTACCGGACGCGGGGCTCTCCGTCGGGCAGACGGCGTATGCTGCGCAGGTGTCTGCGAAAGAGCAGGGTCCCTCCTACTGGCAGATGTACTACAACTTCGCCCCGCCGACGGATGAGTTTATCGCGGGTCTCGCTGCCGAGCAGGGGCTGCCCTACACGCCGGGCAGAACGGGCGAGGCGCGCTTCTACGCTGACGATGGACGGCCGATCTACCCGAGCAACGACGGCGCGGTCGGTCTGATCGTGACCGTCACACTGCCTGCGGGCGATGTGCTGACGCGCTACGGCGGGCCCGGCGGACGCTACGTCTCGCCGGACGGCATGACGTTCGAGGAGCGGGCGCTGCCGAGCACGACGCGTGAGGGCGACTTCCACGTCTACCGCGTCGAGCGCCCGATCGACGGCGTGCAGAAGGGGAAAATCGCTCCGTGGTTCGGACGCCTGGGCGGCGGCATCCAGTACAAGCTCCCCGACCGCATCACGAATCTGATGGAGTCCTCCCTGCTGCGCGAGGTGGACTTGGCCGAGGAGAACGAGGCCGCATAAACTGCGCGCTGCATAGCGAATTTTTTGACTACACTTTTTTCTTGCATTTCCCCTGTCTCCGTCCCATAATGAGGGAACGTATTTAGACATGGGGGCTTTGCTATGAGAATTCCAATGCGTCAATATATGGCGCTGCTCGGTATTACGATTGCCGCATTTATCTTCAACACATCCGAGTTCATACCGATCGCCCTGCTCATTGATATCTCGGAGTCGTTCTCCATGACGGAGGCGGCGGCGGGGCAGATGATCACGATCTATGCGTGGGTGGTCGCGCTGCTCTCGCTGCCGCTCATGCTGCTGACCTGCCGCATGGAGCTGAAGCGGCTCCTGCTCCTGATGGTCGCGCTCTTCGGCCTCGGGCAGTTCGTCTCGGGACTCGCGTCGAGCTATGATATGCTGCTCGGCGCACGCATCATCGTCGCCTGTGCGCACTCGATTTTCTGGTCGATTGCCGCACCTCTTGCGACGCGTCTCGTGACGCGCGAGCATCGGCCGATGGCGCTCAGCATGATCGTGACGGGCAGCTCCGTCGCGACGATTGTCGGGCTCCCGCTCGGGCGTGTGATCGGTCTGGCGGCGGGGTGGCGCATGACGTTCCTGCTGCTCGCCGTGGTTGCCGCCATCGCGTTTGTCTATCTCGCGCTTCTCCTGCCGAAACGGGCACCGGGAGAGGGGTTCACCATCGGCGAACTGCCGTCGCTCGTCCGCCAGCCTGCGCTTGCGTGCATTTACATCATGACGGCACTCTTTGCAACGGCGTACTTCACGATGTACAGCTACATCGAACCGTTCCTGCACAATGTCGCGGCGTTCTCGCCCGATCTTATTACGGCGGCACTCATGCTGCTCGGGGTCAGCGGCATCCTCGCGAGCCTCGTTTTCTCCAGGATGTATGGAAAGCAGCGCTTTTTCCTGCTGCGCTGGTGTCTCGTGGGAGTCGCGGTCATGCTCTTCCTCTGGCAGGCGGCATCCATCTCCGTCGGCACGATGATCGTGCTCACGATGCTGCTCGGGATCCTCGCAACGCTCTACAACACGATGTTCCAGGCGGAGGTTCTCGCCACGGTCCCGCGCGACGCATCAACCGTTGCGACGGCGATCTACTCGGGCATCTTCAACCTCGGCATCGGCAGCGGAACGTACCTCGGCGGGCTCGCGGCGGGGGACGGCCACCTCGCCCACATCGGCTACATCGGCGCGGCGATTGCCGGTATCGCCGCCCTGCTCTGCCGCTTCGGCTACCTGAGTGCCGTGCAGCCGAGACGGTAGTCTCTGCTGCGGCGGGATTTGGCGCAAGATCCGCCGCATACAAAAATATCCTTTGAGAGAACATTTTCTCCCAAAGGATATTTTTTCTCAATGAACGGACTCTACCTCCCCCATCCCAGAGGGTCCTCGCCGTACGCATTCGGTCCGGCGGTTCCGCGCACGAACCAGAGATAGAGCATGACGAGGAAGTTCAAAAGCGGGATGAGCAGAAGCAGGGTGAACCATCCGCTCTTCCCGAGGTCGTGCCAGCGGCGGATGATGAGCGTAAAGGAGCCGGCGGCGCAGACCAGGATCAGCGGGAGCATCAGCAGCGACACGAGATGCAGCACCGTAGAGCTGGTCTCTGCCAAGCCCCCCATCACCGAGGACAGAATCAATGAGAGAATGCCGAGCACGAGACCGCGCAGGAGAAAGGGCTTGCGGTTCAGGCGGCCCTGCATCGTAAAGAACATCTCCTTGATCTCTGCCCTCTGCGCCTGCGGACCGCCCTGTGCTCCGCCATGCGGATCCGGCTGATACGGGAGCGTCGCCGTCTGATACGGTGCCTGCGGAGGCGGTTCCGGCGCCGACGGCTGCTGCGGCTGTCCGCCCATGCCGCCGAGCGTACCGCCGACCGCTGCAGCAGCGCCCGCGGCGATACTGCCGCTACGCGCTGGAGCCTCTGCGGACGGATGCTGCGGCGGTCGGCGGTGTTGATGCCGCATATTGCGGGGGCGGCGGAGCCGAAGCCTCTGGCGGCATCTGCGGCGCGGGATTGTGCGGTGCGGGCGCAGCTCCGGCAATGCCCTCGCCGCAGTTCGTGCAGAACCGTGCCCCCGCGCTCAACTGGCTGCCGCAGTTTTGACAAAATGCCATGATCATTCCTCCTCACGAACGTGAACGAATCTCTCTCGCTTACCTTTTCAGTCGAAACCATGCACTCCTCTCGCAGGAGCTCTTCCATTTCGATTATATCACCTGTCGTGCGGGGAGCGTACTGTAACAAATGACAGGTCGCGCAGATTTTCTGCGCCGCTTCCGCGGATCAGCAAAACCGGACAAAAAGCGCCTGCCCCGGAGAGAGACAGGCGCAGCTGTATCGATTATGTTCAGGCTGCTTTCTTCCCGCCCATGGTCATGAAGAGGAAGAAAATCGCGAGGACGCAGGAGGCGATGAGGCTGATGAAGCCGCCCGTTCAGCCGAAGTGGTCGACGACAAAGCCCATGTAGACGCCCGCGAACGCGGAGCCGATGATGTAGCCCATGAGGCCCGTGAGCCCGGTCGCGCCGCCGGTTGCAACGCGCGGCACCATGTCCGCCGCCTGCAGTCCGATCATCATAACAGGCCCGTAGATGAGGAAGCCGATCGCAATCAGCGCGAGATTGTCGACGAGGATGTTGCCGGGCGGATTGAACCAGTAGACGAGGATCGCGATGATGACGAGCGTCATGAAGATGATCGTCGCGGGCGCGCGCCGTCCGCGGAACATGCGGTCACTCAGATAGCCGCTCACGAGCATGCCCGGGATGCCCGCCCACTCATAGAGGAAGTACGCCCAGCGCGAGCTCTCCTTGGAGAAGCCCTTGACCGCGGCGAGATAGGTCGGCGCCCAGTCGACGACACCGTAGCGGATGAAGTAGACGAAGATGTTCGCAATCGCCAGATACCAGAGCAGCTTGTTCTTGATGATGTACTTCATCAGAACTTCTTTCGCCGTCATCTGCCTTTCCATGACGGCGCCGTGCTCCTTCGGGTAGTCGTGCTTGTACTCCTCGATGGGCGGCAGACCGCAGGACTGCGGCGATCCGCACCTGCTCAAGGATCGGCGGCGCATACGTCTGGTAGTAGTCATACGTCAGGCTCGCAATGACCCGCCGTCCACCAGGCCGTCCGCCACCGCGCGCAGCGAGTCGTCGTGGCTGTAGGTAAAGTAGGAGGAGCGAAAGAACCGCTCGGGATCCTCGCCCATTTTCCGCAGATATGCACGCAGCTCAAGATAGCCCGAGTAGCTCATCGGGTCCACATAGACGAACCGCCGTCCGCGCAGCTCCGCAAGCGACTCGATGCGACTCGTACGCGGGACAATCACATACGAGAAATAGTAGTTCACCCCGCTCCGCTCCGGCATCGCCAAGAGGCGCACATCCTCCTTTTTCCCATACACCATATATGCACCGCTCGACAGGAACGCTACATCCGCATCCCCCTTCGCCAGCAGCTGATTGATCTCGGCGTAGCTGCGGCGGTGCAGGAGCAGCACTGGCCGACCGAGCAGCCGCCCGAGGCTGCGCACCATCTGGCTCTGATAGCCCTCCGTACGCGCATGGTTCAGCACCGAGATCATCGCCACCCGCAGCGGCGGCTCCCGCATCTCCATCTTGTACCCCGGGATCGGCTCCACCTGCTCGAAATCGATCTGCGTCCGCTGCTGCATGCGCAGACAGACAAACACGCCGAGCAGCACGGCAAGCACCGGCCCCAGCAGAATATAACTCCGTCGCTGCATTGCACACCTCCTTTGCTGTGTGCAGTATGAGAAACACTCTCTTTGCTTTTCTCCCATTATAGCATATTCCGCAGCAAGAGAAAAAAGGACACGTGCAACAGCTCCGGAAAACATAAGAGCTGCTGCACGAAGGTGTTTTCCCCATGCAACAGCTCGATTCCCTTGGGTATTATGGAAGCACTGGTAAATTCAGGAACGTCATCTTAGCGCATCTTTTTTCCCACATTTCATTCTCCCCCACTCCACATAGCTCTGGCTATGCATCCGGGTTGCCTCCTGAACAGGAAAAAATCTCCACCAATCGGACAGCCTTCATTTTATCAGAGATTCCTTAACGAATTTGCATGCCATGTGACAAATCTGTATCCCGCTCAAAACACTTCCTATCCGCCGCCGTGAGCGTTTGACCTTCCTCGTAGATGTAGACAGGTCTCCCCGTCTGTGCCATCTGTTGCAGCTTATCTACATGGCTTCGCACCGTATGTTCAATATGCAACTTCCATGCAGGCGCATCCATCTCCGCACGATTCTCCCCACAACAGCGCAGCAACTCGCGCACACGCGCAGGTACTGCGTTATCGGAAGAAAACATTGCATTAAAATACATCTGGTACTGTGCCAGCGTCAGCGGGACGATATGCAGCTTCTGCCGTACCTCCTCTTTCGTATACCATATTCCATGTCGAAACGTCTCAGCCGTATTCGTATCGATCTTCACTGCGATAAAGAGCCCGTAGACCGGCTTGGGTGCCCATCGGAGAACCGCATCAGAAACATGACGTCGCACCGGCTCCCCCTCCATCGCCTCCTGCCGCGATGACGAGGACATCGTAACCTCCGTGAGGATCGCAAAATCGTCGAACTCGCTGTAGAGATCGCCCTTGCCGCCGCTTGCAGTGCTGACCGGCATAAAGTCCGCATCCATCTTAAACCCGCGCACCTCGTACGGCATCGTAGTCAGGTGATTGATGGCAAGAATTGCACGCCACAGAATCCACTCGAGGTACACAGGCAGCTCATCCCGCGGCACCTCGATTTCGTAGTCCTCATCATAGCTCTTCTTCCCGCCGCCGCGCAGGATAAGTGTCATATAGTCCGAGATCTCACGCCATTCGTGGCATTGGCGCCGCGCATACTGCATCTCATCCGTCTGCGCTAAGAGCTGCTCAAGTCTCTGTCGTGCAACATTGATCTGTACCGCTGTCTCGAGAGGTGGCGCGGGAGCCTCAAATGCGATGTGACGCTCCTTTAGGAGTTTTTGCAGCGCATCCAACAATTTGCGTGCAACGGGAACATCGTCCGTCGGCAGAGGAGCTCCGGCACACAATACTTTATATGAATGCAGGAGCGAATCCTCCGACACCGATGACTGCGCAAGCTGCTCCACCAGAACATGCTTCGTCGGCAGGATCATCAGCCCTCTGCCTCTGCGTTGGAAGATGCCTGTGATCCTGAGATAGCGCATATTCATATCTGCGTAGTCGAGAAAATTATCCGCTTTCTTGTGGTAGCACTCCGCACGTCGTTCGATTTCGCCGCGATCAAATTTCCTCTTCGACGCAGCATGTTGACGGCGCTCCCTGAGGTCAAGAATGCGATCCACAACAGCAGAGAGATCGTCCTGCGGTGTTGTTGTCTGTGCCCAGAGGGCAAACTCGATGCGGCTGATCTCGGACGAGCCCGTGCGTCGCTCGATTTCCAACATAATTGTCAGCACCCAACGCAGTGGTGCGAAATAACCTTCCCCCGGCAACATCTCCTGTGCCACGCTCATCGCACGGAGGAAGCATTCCTGGATTGCCGGATAGGTATCCGCTATGAGGAACGTACGCCCAAATGGTGTAATCGTATCAAGTGCGCCCAGAGAATCCTGCGATCCATCCTCCTTTTTTAGTTGCGGATAGATCAGTCCGTTCTTCGCGAACATCAGCCGCCACTTTCGTGCATGACTGCCGGAGGCATCCTTGCCAGCCTCATTGTGAATGATGCCGCGTTCATTGAGAAGATTCATGAAACCAATTTCGTTGTCCCGCCCGCGAAAATTCCCCACAAATGGAGACTCCGCGTAGATACGAAACCCCTCCTGAATACGGTTCGGGCTGCGCAATCCCGTATTGCCGACCAACCAGATATCGATTTCCCGCACCATCATCACATCCCCTCAATACCCGACAAAGAGATACTCCTGCACAAAGTTCCGATGTGTTTTCGCAGCCCCCTGATTGCCGAATGAGTAGCGATAGTCCACAGGTATTACCTCAACGTGCCCCTTGTATTTTGCCATCAGAGCAAGCATCTCCTCCTGGGTCGGCAGACTGTTTGAAGAATAAGACACAACCAGAATACTCTGAGCGAACTTACGAAACAGGCGGTCAAATGCCTCTGCCGCGCCGAGACGTGATGAGAATGGAGTTGGATAGGACTTGAATTTTTTCGTCAGCGTATGCGCCTGAATCTCCACGCCCTCCCAATCCCGCGCAAGTCCCTCGACGAAATGGTAACGGCGCACATACTCATTGTCCGAGAGCGGTGAATAGTAGGGCGGATCCATGTAGATGAGATCCGCCGGTGTTCGGAGCGTCATCGCATCGCCCCAACGCGAGCGGTTCACCCGACCGTTGTCAAAGATCGCCGCATTCACCAATTCCACTGCCGCAAGGAACTGTTCTGCCAATGATTTTTTCAGATCTTTTCTGCCATCATCATAACGATGCCCTGTATATGTAAAGATACCGCGTGGACGTTTCTTGATACATGCGCGAATGAGCGCCGTCATCGCAATCGCCCGCTCATACGGATTGTGCAGATCACGAATATTCGTCCGCAGCGTATCAATCAGCTCATTCTCCGCATCGGTATAGTAGATTCCTTGAAACGTTTGTGCAACAAAGTGATCCGATTCCTTCTGCGCGAGAAGCAGCTCCTCCGCCGTGCGTGACGAAAGTGTAACCGTATTATTTTCCACCATCGCCTTTGAGAACGTCGCTGACATCGCCATATAATCATTGCTCAAGACAGTCTTGCCCTGCGCCTTGAACATATAGCTGACAATCCCCGAGCCAGAAAAGAGATCTGTAATGGTCTCTGCGCCAAACTGTGACGCGACCGCCCAAACCTCATGGAGAAGCTTCTGCTTCGACCCCATGAAGCGCGTCGGCGGATAGTGTGAAGCCTGCGGCGAAAGAGGTATCTCGCCGAGTGTAATACGCGGATACGGCGCAGGGGTTGCCGTTACGATTACATCTTCCCCTTTACGGCTCTTCCCATTGCAGGAAATATGGCGCTTCGTCTGGATGATGTCAATCCGGTATGGCGCATAAAGCTCATGCACGAGCGGATGGTTCGAATTCGTGAGGATCACATAGCAGCCACGCTCGTGGAGGCGTGCGACCATCTCTGCGAGGCGCACATGATCCTCCTCGTAGAACTGTTCCTTCGTATAGCGCTTGAAATCCGCATACGCCGAGATCGGCAGGTACGGCGGATCCAGAAAGATCAGATCCCCCGCCGCCGCATGATGCTCCAATACATCCAGATAATCGCCGCAGATGATCTCTGCACGCGAAAGGACACGCGACGCCGCAAGAATCGCCGCACGATCGCAGATTTTTGGATTTTTATACCGCCCAAAAGGAACATTGAACTGCCCCTTTTTATTGACACGATAAAGCCCGTTAAAACACGTCTTGTTGAGGAAGATCATCCGCGCAGCAGCCTCTGCTGGAGGCAGGTGCTTCCAATCGAGTGCTCGCACCTCATAGAAGCGCTCGCTGGTATTCTCATACTGCTCCAGATATGCGATGACCTGCTCTGCGTTCGATGCGACTTCACGGTACATATTGATGAGCTCCGGATTGCTGTCCGCAAGAACGGCGTGCTCCGGCTCCAAAGCGAAAAAAAGTGCTCCGCCGCCAAAAAACGGCTCAATGTATTTTCCATAGTACGGCGGCACCTTTGCAGACAACTCCCCGAGCAGCTGCGTCTTCCCGCCTGCCCACTTTAGGATGGGCTTTGCCTTATATTCTTCTGCCATGTCCATATTCGTTGCTGTCATGTACGCGTCGCTCCGACCTCCATGCTGGCATTATAACATATTCGAAGGGCTTACGGAATGTTTGCATCCTTCGAATATCTATTCCTTATCTAACGATATATCCATATACCCATCTGTCTAAAGTATTGTCGTCTACGATATTCCTTTTTTCTTTATAAAATAAAGGTAATTTCTCATGATATTCTCTTAACGCATCATTCTGATTTTGTGTGTGTAGAATTGTTTCATCATATTCCCAATGTTTTCCGCTTCTCCTTTTCTTTTTTACAATCTCTCGTTTAGGTATGGGTTTTTCATCAAACATATACCCTCCATCTTTTCGTTCACGATCGATAATAATTCTAGTAAAATATTGATGTACACTAAAAAGATAATTCTTTCGAACAATATTCTTAGGCACAAGAAGTAATTCCTTCCCCTCAATGGCGTAGGCCGGTCTTTCTACTTCTATCCACATCTTATTTTCGCCATCCCACGTCCAGAACTTCAGCAAGTCTTCACTCTCGATGCCGTATTTAGCCATTTGGTAAGACGTAAATTGATTTAACTCATCATGTAGAATATTGGTCAACATATCTGAGAGCCCGTCTTCTGCAAAGTTTGGAATAAGTATGGATAAATCTTCGGCTTTTTCTATCGTTGAAATTTTGAAAATATGCTCTTCTAACGGAGCAAAAATTTCAAGGAGACCTTGTGCCGTATTTCCTTTTCCGTTATCTCCACGACCATAACCAAAACGTGTTCCATTTTGTTCACCAGCATGTGATAACAACTCTTTTTTCCGTATATTATCTGCCTGACGATATGCCTTATAAAAAGCATCAAAAAAAGATTGTATCAATACATTTGCCTTTTTACTCCACTCATCGCTGTTGTTTTGAATCAATATAGGATCAATAAACAGTAAATTGTCACTATTCGTTGCTACATCTATAAACTCATGATGTTTATGTCCTTTCACACTATTCCAGCGTTCTGATATATGTTTCTTTTTCATAATACTCCTCCTCTGCAAAACCTTTTCTTACAACCTAGAGGCTCTATCTTCCCCATTGGAATATATTAAATGATTTAACCATACCGCAATCTCTCAGTCTGTATTAGAATCCTTTTCTATACGGACATATTCTCTTATCTCATTCTTGAGTTTCACATCCGAATACACAAAACCTCTATCCTGAAGTTGCTGCGTGACCTCATTATATACTGGCGCTTTCCCCTCGGGATCTCGGATCGTGAGCAGAACACAAAACTCCTGCTCCAGTTTTTCTCCCGTTTCTCTGAATTCCCGTTCGATTGCCTCACGGCACAGCATCTCGATCCTCATATACCATTTGCGAGCCTTCCCAAGGAGCTTCTTTCTATTTCCGGCGGTCATCTCGTCAAGATCAATCGCATATTTTTTGATCGGGTGAAACTTCTTTCCATACCGTAACAGAGTTCTTTCCTTTGCAAATGCTTTCTCTTCCGTCGCCCCCAGCACTTTTCTGCTGTAGTGATCTTCCAGCAAGAGGTTTGCACCATTTTCCGGGCCATAAGCGTTTAGAATCATTGGCTTACTAGTATCACGCTGCTTGATTCCCGTCATCGTTCCAAATCTCACACTGATATCCGACTGGCAGTATTCCGCACCTTCCGACGCACGCAAAATTGGTGAACTGACTACGGTAAGCGTAATCTGACCACGGTAAAATCCATCATCACCAACCAGGCTCTTCGGAAAGGGGAACTCCAAAATGTTGATAAACTGACTTTTGGGAAGTGAGTCCCGCAGGATCAGCGTGATCTCATGTTCCGAGTTATACAGAATATCCCGCGTTCCAGGCGGCATTCCAAACCCCATGAATTTGACCTTGTCTTCCATGTTCATGCGCTGTCCTGCGGGATAGCCTGCATTATGAACCATGAGGGCCTTGATGAGCAGCGGGTCGAAATCCTCCGCCAGGAGGTGATTCAGCTCTGCCGCGATTCGCGCGATCCACGGCGTGGAAAAGCTCGTCCCCAGAGCGCGTGCAACCATCCCTGCACGATCAAGAACCCTCACGCCCGTCATTGTAGTAGTGCCATCCGGACGCCTTCCCGTATTGCCTCCGTAAGCGACAAGATCCGGCTTGATAACGTAAGCGGGACCAGGCCCACATCTTGTAAACGGGGACGGTGTATCAATTTCAGCGAGATCATACTGCCCTTTCTCCCCCGCAATGGAGCCGACAACGAGTGCCCTGACGGAATCTGCCATCTTTGTAATCCGCTCATGTTCGTCCCCGTGCAGAAAAGCATTGCTGTTACCGGCAGACTTGATAATGAGCACATTGTTCTCATCGGCAATATTATCCAGTGCTATTCCGTATTGCGAAAATGAGTTTTTGGCACATTCCTCAATCGTACCAACGGACATCGTCCAGATTTTGATGTCCCGGTGTCGCTCAATTGCATCTCTGACGTTATCAATGATATCCTCCGGATAAACCCTTTCTTTCCGAAGATCGGGGACAATGACCGCATCCATCATCATGACACCTGTGGCTGCAGCATTGTCTGTACCATTGAGTTCATCGCTGTATTCCAAGACGGATGCCACCATGGTACCATGCCCTCTGTCCTGATACTGGTCTTCATAATATTCCTCACTGGCTCTAAAAATCCATGGTGACAGGTATTTGTTCTTTTCGATTCCGCTGTCAAGGACACCGACAACGGGGTATGTTTCACCTTCTACAGGGTGTTTTGTCATTGGTGCGAGAGTATCATCAAGGGAATCCATATCCATGCGGATCGGAATCGCCTCTTCGATCGAAAAGATCCCCTCAAAGCCAAGTACGGTCTCCAAATTGGTAATGCTGTCGAGCGATACGCGATACAGATTCATATCCTTGGTGTATCGGGTCTCCCGTTCAATTTTTATCCCATGCGTATGGCATTTAGCCTTGAACAAATTTTGTGCCAAGGTGTTTGTATTCGGATCCCGATAGTCAATCAGACGGATACGATACAGACGATTGTCCGGGTTATAGTCAACACGTTGCGCTTCAAAGGGCTCGATTTCTGCAATCGTCGAAATCAGTTTGGCAAAATTTTGTGTGTCCTGCAGCGTGTGCTTGATATGCAAGATGAGCTCGTTTGTGGTCACTACGGATAGAAGCCGCCGTGTTTCTTTCGATTTCGGCGGCTCTTTGTCTCCCTCTGTTGGATTGGGAACGTTTGAGGGTTCATCGAGCTGCACAGCAGATGCAATGCCGATGACATTGGACTTCCGATCACTGTCGAGGAGGTCAACCACCTGCCCGCGATGTGACTTTGCAATCGCATCCTCTACAATCGTAGTCGCAACGACCATGGGGAGTTTACGTTTTTCCTGTTTGCGTGCTGCAAAGGTGGCAGCGACCTGTGACATATTTGATACAAGCTGCTGCGAGCGGTGCGTAAGTGCATCCCCGTGCAGAATCCATGAATCTTCTCTTTGGCTGCCGCCACCTTCGGTGCGCTGTTCGTCTCGTATTCTTTTCTCAAAGAACTTAATTGGAAGCAGTTTCTCCATAGTTACGCACTCCCTTCCCTAGATAGTTTCTGACCTGCCGTTCCGAGATCCCGAAGTGGTCACCGATCAGTTTCTGAGTCACGCCATGGTTGCTTAGATACTGTATTATGTCCACCTGACTGTAGTTCCCATGATGTTTGAACAGGAATACCTCGATAATGTAATCCAGTATCCCGATCTCCTCTTTTTTTTGAAGCACAGCCTTTTTCAGCATATTTTGGACGATGTCCTTGATATCGGAATATGAGAGCCCTTCCATCGTTCCCAATATATGTTTCCACTGCGTGCCTGTAATACCTGAAACATCCGCAATCTCGGGGAACTGCCTAATAAATCTGCGAATCTCATCGCGCTGCGGAGTAGGAAGTTCAATGACGGTCTGAAACCGGCGCCAAACCGCCTTATCGAGCATCCCGGCATGATTGGTTGCTGCGAGGAGTATCCCCTCCTGTGAAAAATCATCAATGTTCTGGAGGAGACTGTTCACCACCCGTTTCAACTCACCAAGCTCATGTGCGTCATCTCTGGCCTTTGCAATCGCATCAAATTCATCCAGGAACAGAATGCACGGCTGTTTTTTTGCATACGCAAAGATGCGATGAATATTCTTCGCCGTATTCCCGAGCAGTGATGATATGAGGGTGTCAAACCGTGCCGTAACAAGAGGAAGCTTCAGCTCCGAAGCAAGATATTTTGCTGCACTTGTCTTCCCACAGCCTGGAGGTCCGTAAAGGAGTAGTGTTGTACGGAGGTTCAGCCCCATGGATATCATTTTGTTTTTACTTTGGATTGTATCCCTGAAGTCATCCAATACTGCCTGAACCGATTTACTAAGAATAATGTGCTCAGCAGAGGGCGCATAGTCAATCTCCGCAATATCGAGGCGGCTTTCTTGATCTACCGGCAGCGTTGTCAATGTGTCCATAACCGCCTGACTTCCACCCACACGATTCAATGCAGACAGGATACGTGCGCTCCCCCTGTTTTCTCCGTCAGCCTCCATCTTCTTTGCAAGGAGACGGGAATAACTGGCAACTTTGACTGGATCCTTTTGCATTCCGGATTCTATGATTTTTATGATTTCTGTATAGTACATAGACGCCTCCTTCTATACGTTTTATTCTATCACTATAATTTCCTCTTTTCAAGTTTTTTGCTATTTATTTTATAAAAACGTCGATTTATTTATATATAATGTCATTTTTAAAGGGTTTAAGTGGTCCCGCTTCATTTTATGATTCGACGATATATGACTCACATATCATTCGAAGATACAATCTCAATATATAGGAATGTTCCTCTTTTACATAGAATTATCAACATATTATAATCCGTCCTCTTCCCGTAACTACCCAATCTGTGCACAGCAAGGGCGGAGATTCTTTCCTAATTGGAGCTGCGTTCTACAAGAATGGAGGAGTTATAGTCAATCTATTTCACTACGCGACAAGCGAGCTCTCGCAGGATGCTTTTATCTGCTGGCTGCTGGCTCACGGGATGAAGGAGCATCAGACGGAAGATCCCCTGCTCTGTGCCTGTGCATTGGACTTTATTCATCGCGTGCCATGTCTCGAACATGCGATGGAGATCAAGGAGATCCGGCAGCAGTATATGAACATCGATGTGCTGATCACGGTGGGCAATATCCACGTCATTATTGAGGACAAGACATACACGAATGTCCACGGCAACCAAATCGATGCTTATACCAACGCGTTGACTCAGAGTGGTGTGCCAAAGGAAGATATCCGCACGGTCTTCTATAAGATCGTAGAGCAGTTCCATGAGGAGGATGTTGACTGCGCATTTATGCGTGCGGATATTTTGGAGATGTTGCGAAAGTACAAGGACTGTAATAGTGATATTTTCCAATCCTACCTCGCGCATTTGGAGGAAATCGAATCCAACACGGCAGCGTTCAAAACCCACCCCATCGAGGAGTGGAAACACGAGGGCACACGCGGCTTCTTTGCCAATCTGCAAAAAGAGCACGCGGACTACAAGATCAATGGCTGGGGCTATGTGAGCAATGCCTCCGGTGGATTTATGGGCATGTGGTTCCATCGCCTCGATGACGAGCCGACGCTGAAGGCGATGGGCATCTACGAACACATCGAGGATATTTACCTGCAATTCGAGAACGATATCGCCTTCTCTGGGACCGGGGAAGACGCGGAGAACGCGGCAGCCTACATACTCGCCGTAAAGGTGCGGGCAAACGCCGACGATCCGAAGGACAACCATCGCAGAGCCTCTGAAATCCGACGCGAACTCTATGAGTCGCTCAAAAAGAAACTGCCGAATTTTAAGAAAAAGACATTCCGTCCCGGTGTCTATATGACGGTTGGCTATCTCACGTACAACGAGAAAAACTATGATGCCCGCGTCACCGAGGTCAAAGCTGCGCTGGACGAGATCGCAGCGGAATGGTCGCAACGATAAAGTGTATCTGAACGAGCGCCAGCACGATTCCAACAGATGTGCTGCGATCTTCGGTCAAGTAAAAGAACCCGCCCCTGCATTTATTTGCAGAGATGGGCTCTTTTCATTGTATTCTGTTACTCCGTCAGTGTCTTTGCATAGAATTCCTCGCGCGCCTCGGGGCTCATGGTCATGTAGTCCTTTGCGAGGGCGCTGACCCAGGAACCATAGGCGGGGTTCGGGAAGACGATGTACTGGGTGCCGAACTCCTCCTGGGCAGCGTCGATGGCGGCATTGCGCGCGGCGCGGTTCATGCCCTTCGTTCTGAGGGGGAGATCGCCCGCGTTGTCGCCCATGTAGACGACGACATCGTAGTTCTCTGTGACCCGATCAAAGCGCGGCTGTTTGTCGCTGATCTTCCGATCCTCCATGAGGAGGACGTGCTCCGCATCCACGGAGGGGAAACCGAGTGCCTTGAGGTTCTCGATGGTCGGCTCGTAGTTGACCTCGCTCCAGCGGTTGCTGACGTAGAAGATGGCAACGCCGCGCCGCGCGACCTCGCTCAGAAACTCCACCGCGCCCGGCATGGCCTCGGAACGAGCCTCGTGCACGGTCGCGCGCCACCAGAGGGCATCGTAGCGGCCGTTGCCCGCGGCGGCAGCCTCTGCCATGGCACGCGTGTTATCCGTGACGGTCTCATCGCAGTCGAGGACGATGGCGAGCGGCTTGCCGCTGCGGGCTGCGGGGTTCGCCTGTGCACGGTCGATTGCCATGAGCGCCGCATTGTAGCCCTGATAGCAGAGCGCGCGGTACTCTGCCGAGGTACGCATCCAGAGGAGCGCCATATACTGTGCATCGGCGAGCTGCTGTGCGCTTACTTCCTCCTCGGTCAGCGGCAGAGGCATCGGTGCGTCCTGCGGGTTTGCCGCGTGCGGCGCGCTGCTTGCCGCCGTCACGGTCGGTGCAGCACAGCCCCATGCGCTGCCGCCGAGCAGAAATATAACATATTTTTTGAAATAAAAAAGAAGCTGCTTGAAAAACAGTCTCAAAAATCCCACTCAGCGCCGTCTGATACATCCGCATCACTGCGCGTGCCCTGCACACAATCACACTCCTCCCACATCGAAATTTACATGAATCCTCCTCTGCTTTTCATAGACCCTGCCGCTGCGTACAAGGATTTTTGCTCACGCAGAGCGAATAATCAGGGTGATATTGCTCTATTTTAAGGAGGGTCTATAATGAAACGATTTCTGCTACCTGTATGCACCGCGCTCCTCTGCTCCATTGCCCTGCTCCTCGGGACGGGAACGGTGTCCGCCGCAAAACAGGTCCCGCTGATCGACGGCATGGCGCCCATCGGTCTCTCGAATATGATCACGTTCGTGCTGAGCCCGGAAAAACGCGAGGCTCAGCTGGCTGATATCCGTTGTATTAAGCTGCCCGACAGCGAAGGATATGCGTTATACGCAGCCCGCTCACGTGATGACGTTCAAATGCTTTTTCAGACGAAGGGGAATGACATCTATGCTGCCTCCGCCGTATTCAAGATATTGGACGATCGGGCGGTCAAGACCGCGCAGCAGTTGGTCTCCTCGGTCTGCATCATTGCCGGCATGACGGAAAAGGACGTCTCTGCACTATCAGAGAACGAAGACGATGGGGAACATTTCAGCCTCGGCAGCGTGTTCTGCAAAACGACCCAGCGCCGCATTCAAATGACAATGGAGTTGGTCAGCGGATCAAACGCACGCATCAACGTGACTGCATACGACGAGTGAGTGCACACGGCATGGAGGAAACGCACAGGAAAGGATGCTTGTATCCACCCACACGCACGGATTCATTTCCGAATATGCAGGAGTATTTCCTCTTTACATCGAACTTATAAGCAGATACGTTAATTCAGCACCACAGAAAGGAGATCTTCATGCTCTGCCGCACGTTTTTCTGCGCCCTTGCCGGCGCGTTCCTCCTCATCCTGCCGCTCGCATCCGCGGCGAATGCGATGGCGTCGGAAGAGCAGGTCGAACAGATGATGATATCGCGCGGGCTGCCCTTCGCTGTGCGCGAGACGCACGCCGATCTGTCGGGAGCGGCGCTCTCCCTCGCCCAGCACAAGGACACCGAGGAGAATTGGCTCATCTGCACGGTCGGCGACACGGTCTTTGGTGCGCCGATGACCGCGGATCTCTACCGCACAGGCATGCTCACGGACGCGTACGGAACCACTCCGCCCGCCATCTTTGAGAGCTGTTTCTTCCAGGACACACACGACGCCGAGGACGATACTCTCGGCATATGGGAGGGCGAGGATCACTATCTGACGGTCTACTACTCCTATGACGTGATCGATGGCCAGATTACGGCGGACAACTACATCTCCTCGGCACGGGGCACGATCGACGCGGAGCACTACGACGCCCGCATCGTGTCGGAGGAGCACAACACCGCCATCCATACCTTCTTCTCACTGTTGCCGGGGCTGCGCAAGAAGATCGAGGGCAACTTTATCAATATCTGACTCCCAACGCCTGCACAGACCACCGCCTTTTCCGAACAAGGTCAGCCGCGTTTACTGCAGTGCGCGGCTGAAATGATGGACTCCTCCAAAAAGCTGCTGCTGCACGAAGTTTTCCGGCTTCGCACAGCAGCACTTTTCGTTATACAATCAAAGGCACTGCGGCGCCTTTTTTCACGTCGATAATCCCCTTGTCGGTCAGTTTGAAATACGGGCTGACGGGCAGCGGAATGGTGCTCAGGGACATGATGACGTTGTCGTGGCGATAGCCGCAGTCCGCAAGGACACGGCAGACATGCGCGATCTGCTCGCCGAGAACCGGGAGCGGGCGGTCAGAGAGGATGCCCGCGATCGGCAGCGGCGCAAAGGCCTGCACACTGCCGTCCCGCACCGCAGCAAACCCGCCCTGCGCCTCAATGACGGCGTTCGCCGCCGCCTGCATATCCGCCGCGGTCTGTCCGAGGACGAGCAGGTTGTGGCTGTCGTGCGCATAGGTGGTCGCCGCTGCGCCGCGTGTGAGCGCTGTCCCGCCGACGAGCGCCATGCCGCAGCCGCCGTTTTTGCCGTGCCGCTCAAAGACACAGGCAAGGTTGTAGGGGCTGCTCTCCCAGTCGATCACGCCGCCGCGCACGGGCAGTTCTGCCCGCCCCTCCGCGACAAAGGTCGTATGCTCCTGCACCTCGAGGATGCGGC